>SMEN01000021.1_pt1 | contig 79245 bp, 74 predicted proteins | sample 2456271 | NCBI WGS metagenome assembly SMEN01 (sample SAMN10132593, study PRJNA489261) | soil metagenome | isolation source: day1 control-loamy sand soil ammended with raw manure from dairy cow... | place: USA | collected 2015-04-01 | reverse complement strand
ATCGTGCAAGGCCGGAATACATCGTGGTAAGGCCGACCTGTATCGTGCAAGGCCGGAATACATCGTGGTAAGGCCGACCTGCATCGTGCAAGGCCGGAATACGTCGTGACAACAGCGAGAAACACGGCGTTGTGTTTTAGAGTGGTTGGCGGGTTTTGTAGTGGTGGTAGAGGCGGGTGGTGATCCACCAGCAGAGTGCGCCGGCGGCGACGCCTGCGAGGTTGGCGCAGATATCGAGCCAGCTGAATTGACGGCTGGATTCGACTTGGTGTTGCAGCCCTTCGGAAAGCGGGGCGCAGAGTATGATCAGGCTCCAGATTTTCCATGCTGAGGCGTGGGTAAAGGCTAAGCGGGTGCAAAAGGCCAGGCCGGCAAAGCCGAGAAAATGCATCACTTTGTCCGAGGTTATAAAGAGGTGCAGGGCCGAGGGGCCGGCAGGGCGGAATAGGCCGTAGATCAGTAATGCCGTGTAGATAAAAAATAGACTGCGGCGTAGCCAGCGAGTTTGCGGGCCGAGCGGGTCGAAATCTGCTGCAGTCAATTGCAGGGTTTTGCTCATTTAAAAACTATCCTTAGTGGTGCTGGCTGATTGTGAGTATCGCGCACCCATGTTGCAGCCCTCTATAGGGGTTTGCTTGTGCGCTGCTGTTTAGGTTGGCGCTGCCCCAGCATACCCAGCCCTACGGCGCGGGCGTGGGTTGGCAGGGTGCTGCTTGGCTGTCGAGCGCGTTACACAAGACGTTCAGAGTGTTAGTTTGTGCGGCAAGTTCAAATAGTTTTTTGCGTTCTGCGGTGCTGTAGTCTGCGGCGCGCTGCACTGAGGTTAAGACAATCTCTTTTTGTTGGCTGTTTAGCGCTGAATAGGCGATAAGGCCGATTTCGGCGATACGTCTGTTCGCTTCGATTCGCCATGGGCCAAACCGCTGTGCTTGTTGCAGGGCCTGGGTAAATTCAGGATCAAACTCAAGTAAGGTCAGCTTGGCATAGGCCAGCGCGGTCCATGCATTCGGCCAAGTGGGGCGTGCTTGCGTGGCTTCACGTAGCGCTTGGAGTGCAGCGTGGCGGTAGGGTTGTGCGCTTGCATCCTTTAAATCGACCCCATGCGCGCGCCATTGCTGGATATAACCCAGTGTTTCTAAGTAGTCACCATTGGCGCCGGGATACACTTTGATCGCGCGATGAATCGCATCGGCGGCAATCTGCCACGCCTGCTCACTGGGAGGGCTGGACTTTTTCTCCCAGCTCTGAATAAACGCGCGAGCTTGATAGTCGGCGATTCCCGCCACCAGCAGTTGCGCGCCGCTATAGATCGCCAGCAGCGCCAGTAGACCCGCAGTCAAGGCAATGCTGCGTCGTGCGCCGGTTGACAGCGGCGGTGTACGCGATGCGCGGCGTGTAGAAGAGAGTGAGGTTGTGCTCATAGACTTAATTAAAATGCTGTTGGGCAAGCTGCCACGGATTATCAATCACCAAGCGCTGTGCGGCTTCTGCGCCGAGCAGTTCGCTGGCGGCGGCAAGGCCTGCGCTTAAAATCGGTGGGCGGTGGTCAGTATTGTGTGCGTCGCTGGCTAAAATGGTGACCCAGTTTTTTTCCAGCCAGTGCATGGCTAATTCTTGTGCTGTTTCACCAAATCCGCCTGCCACTGAGCTGGCGGTGACTTGCAGTAAGCAGCCTTGTTGAATCAAGGGTGTGAGTTTGTCCGGTTCGCGCATCAAGCCTTTATTGCGCTCGGGATGGGCAATCATCGGAATAATATTCTGTTGCAGCAGCCAGCCGGTCAGGCGCTCGGCGCCAAAGGGCATTTCACCGTGCGGAAACTCTAATAGCAGGACGTTTTTACCCTGCCATTGGCCTAAAAAGGGAATGCTATTGTTTTTAATCCCAATCATCAGCTCCATACCAAAGCGCACTTCGGCAGCCGCAGAGACCAGTAGGGGGATATTGTGTTCGATCAGGCCTTGCTGAAACACCGTCAGTGCCTGCTTGATGCTGGCGGGGGTGTTGTCATAGCGACCGGGATGGATATGTGGGGTACAAACCAGGTGCGTGATGCCATCAGCCACCGCTATCTGTGCCAGCTCTAGAGCGGTGGCCAAGTCTGGCGCGCCGTCATCGATGCCGGGCAATAAGTGGTTGTGTAAATCAATCATGGCATTGGTGTCCTTTGCTCAAGGTCTGGCAGAGCGGCGGTTGTGCTGAGTTGCACGTCATTGCTCGGCCGCATAACTAACGCCGGCACTTGAGCGTGCCGGCGTTGTTTATAGACTTAGCTTTTTGCAGGTTTGGCCACTTTTGCGCTGGAGCTATAACCGTAGTAGTCATAGTAACCGGCGTAGTTGTAGCCGTTTTTCTTGGCTTTGTTGATATCTACTTGGTTAAGTACGATACCTGTGACGGGCGCATTACTTTGCAGCAATTGACCAATCCCTTTCACCACGAGTTGCTTGGCGGTGTGTTCTGAACGTACCACATAGATCAAGGCATCGGCGACTGTGCCGAGTATCAGTGCATCACTCACCGCTTGGGTGGGTGGTGAGTCAACGATTACGCGGTCATATTTGCTGGCTAACAGCGCCATTAAATTAGTAAAGCGCTCGCTGGACAGTAGTTCCAGTGGGTTGGGCGGTACTACGCCAGCACTGATCATATCCACGCCATCAACATTCTTGATGCATTCTTCCAATTGCGCGGTACCGGCGATCAGGTTGGCTAAACCTGGGGTACCCACGGGGAAGCTAAAGTTTTTCGCTAAGGTTGGGCGGCGCATATCGGCGTCGATCAACAGTACGTTTTCCATTTGGCCTAAGGCATAAGCCAAGTTGGCTGCCACGGTTGATTTACCTTCGCCGGGCACCGAGGAGGTGATAACGATGGTTTTATGTGGCGTATCCAGTGCGGATAACACGATGCTGGTCCGAATAGTACGGATCGATTCGGAGAAGTTTTTATTTTTGTCGTCATGGAACAGATTGGCGACTTGTTTGCGGTCAGCTTTTGCCACCAGCGGTAACAGACCCAGCACAGGTAAGTTGAGCGTGTTTTCAATCTCATCGGTGCTTTTAAAGGTGTTATTCAGTGCTTCGAGCAACAAGACTAAACCGACACCGACTAAACCAGCAAGGAAGGTGGCGAGTACCACAATCAGCGCTTTTTTCGGTTTGATTGGTGTGGTTGGTACTGTTGCTGTATCAACAATACGTGCGTTGGCGCTGTCCAGATCGCTGGTCGCTGCTGTTTCTTTTAAACGGGTTAAGAAGGTGTCGTAGAGGGCACGGTTGCTGTCCACTTCACGTTGCAGTTCACGCAGTTTAAATTCTTTACGTGAGATATCTTGGATTTGCGCTTTATTGGTATTGACTGAGGCGCGCAGTGAGCTTTCATTGGCGACGGCCAGTTGATAGTTACGCTCAATACCCGCCACGACTTGTTCCACTTGTCCACGTAAGCTGGCTTGTGCTGCGGCTAACTCAGTACGAGCGGCTTCCATGGTGGGGTGGCGCGCACCGTAACGTTGGGACAGTTCCTCAACTTTAGCTTTAGCGCGGGCTTCGTTGGCTTTAAATTGTTGAATCAGCGGATCACCCAGTACTGCAGAAACGCTGGAGAGTTTTTCCCAACCGGCGCTGCGCATGGATTGCACTTGGCGATACATGCTTTCTGCTTCGGCGCGGTTACGACGGGCGTCAATCATACGCTCGCTGGTGGCGGCCAATTCAGCAGCGCTAATGGTAGACACGCCGTCGACATCGACTAAATTTTCTTTTTCGCGATAGGCTTGTAAGGTGGTTTCAGCGGTTTGCAGTTTGCTGCGCAGCTCGCCCATGCGGCTGTTCATCCAGCTGGTAGCTGTAGCTGACATGGCCATGCTGGCTTCGAGTTGGCCTTCAATAAAGCCATTGGCCAGCATATTGGCGGCACGGGCCGCTAGCGCTGGGTTAGCCATATCCACTTGCACTTGCACCAGTTGGCTTTTGCCTTGGGGTGCAATGCTGACGCGATCCATAAAGGCACGGGTCACGCTATCAAAGATTTGTTCTTCGAGCATCTCTGGTGTGACTTCTAAATCACTGGGCATGGTGCCTGGGATCAATTTATCAATATTCAGATTGCTCAGCAGGTCTTTGATGCTGAAGTTAATCATTGGCTCAGGTTGTTGGCGTGGATCGAATTCTGGGTGGGTGGTTAGATTCAGTTCACGCACCACACGCTCAGCCAATGAGCGTGATTTGAGTAGCTCAAATTGGGTTTGTAGAAACTCGTTACTGCCGCCTTCTAAGCCGTAGATTTGCTCAATCGAGCCGATTTTGGCTTGCTTTTGTTCAATCAAAAGGGTGGTGGCCGCGCGGTAAATCGGTGTCAGGCTGAGTACCACCAGCACGCTGACCATCATTACGATTAAGCTGAGCGTGATGATGCTCCATTTACGACGCCAGATCGCCTGCCAGAGTTTTAGCAGATCAATTTCATCATCATCTTCGCGAGGCGGATTCATCATATTACGCGAGACTGAGGCTGTAGTAGGGTTACTTTCCATGGTATTTCAAGCTCAAAATAATGGCGGATTAGCATCCAAAAAAAATATAAAGTTGGTTACGCTGCGGTTTTAGAAGAAACCTTGATCAATATTGATGCTGTCACCGGGCATCACAGGTGTGTCTAAGGTCGCGCGCGTTGGCTTGCGCTCAGTGTCAGTGTCGCGAATCAGGGTGATGCGGTTGGTTGAGGCGCGCTCGGTTAAACCACCAGCCAATGCAATGGCACGGCGCAGGGTCAGGCCCGGCTGAAACTTATAACCACCAGGTAGTTTGACTTCACCGCTGATAAAAAACTCGCGATACTCCAGTACGCTGATCGAAATGCGTGGATCTTTGAGGAAATCACCTTGCAGCTTTTCGATTAAAATCTTTTCAATTTCTGCAGCTGTTTTACCTTTTGCACGTACTTCACCGATAAAAGGGTAGGAAAAAGTACCGGCGTCGGTGAGACGTATTTCTTCAAAACTTAAATCAGGTTCGCTAAACACATGAATGCGAATCACGTCGCCAGATGCTAGCTTATATGTTGAGTCTCCTTCGGCAGCGACTGATTGGCCGATACCTAGGAAGAGGCAGATCAGGGCGCTGATAAAATAGCGTATGGCCATGTGGCTAAAATTCTCTTGATGGATATGAACAAAAAGAGAAGGGGTTGGTAAACCCCCTCTCTCTTGGGTGTTACCTATTACAGACTAGCGTTAAAGGTTAACGCATAGATGTTACGTGTGTAGCGTTCGCTTTGTACGTCTGAGTCGTTATCCGCATAGGTGTAACCTATGCCAATATCTAACCAGCGGCGAGCTTGATAAGTCAGGCTTAAGCCGTAGTTATCCAGGTTGTCTTCACGGCTGATGTCTTGATATTTTCTATCAGTGCGCGCGTAGCTGGCTTCTGAGTACAGGCGATCCTGCCAGAAATGCTTCCAGCCTAGACGGGTGCTTTGTGTTTTGATCGCACTCGCTTGGTCTTCACCTTCGTCAAAGCCGCGACGCATGTTGAGGCTCAGAGTTGAGTAAGTAAGTGGCGCCCAGGTCACGCCTGCTTCCCACATACCAGTGGTTTTATCGTCGTAGATGTTCTGGTCAAAATCTTTCTTTTCACGACCGATTTTAAACGTACCGGTGGTTTTTGCTGTGGCATCCCAAGTCACACCGGCCAATAGCGCTTTGTTTTTGCTATCGCGACGTGTAAAGCTTTTGTATTCGTAGTCAGTGTGACGACCTTCTAGCAGTACTTTTGTTTTTGGCGCGACAGCATAAAATACAGTGGCGCGTAATGCTGTTGCATCACGTTCTTTGTCACTGTTCAGGCGGTTGCTGTTGGTATAGCGCAACTCGTCGTAGTTGGCACCCAACTCAAATTGTGTACGTGCGGTTTTTGCGCCGAAAGTGTACACACCACCAACGTTTTTCATGTTGGATTTATCATTTTCGATATTTTGATCAGCTGATGCTGTTTCTTCAATATCGCGGTAGCCGGCATTTAAGGCAAGACGGTTACGAGCGTCAAACTCAAAACCTGCATCAGCGTTGAAAAAATGATCAACGTTGTTGTCTTTGTGGCTTGAATGGAAAGTGTCGCTGGATGCGGTGTATTTCAGTTGGTAGGCACTTTTGCGGCCGTCAGCATTGAGCTGGAAGGTTGGTGCAATAGTGGTGATCCACGAAGAATCTTTACCTTTATCGACAGCACGAAAGTTGTCATCGTAGGTTTCTGCGACTTTAAGCGATGGCGTGAAAGTAACACCATCGGTTAAACGAATGCTTTGTGGCTCGATAGCCCATGCATTGGCACATAAACTACCGGCTACGGCAATTGCCAGCGCGTGTTTAGTGAGTGTTTTGCTCATTTTTTTAGCTTCCCTTTCTGCACATTGCAGGTATTTCAATACAGCTACGACAAGATTGGTTCAATCCTGTCGTAGAGTGAAGTGCTTGCAGCATCTAATCAGTTTTAATTAATTAGGGCTTGCTACGCTGCTACCACCGCCGCCGCCACTGCTGCTAGGGATGTTGTTTGGAATAATGGTTGTACCACTTGCTGCTGCATTTGATCCGCCTGATGCTGCAGCTTGGTTGGCGGCTGCAGTAATCGCATCAGCTTGATCTGGTGCTGCGGCAACGGCTGCCGCAGTAATAGCAACGGCTAATTCTGGGTGTGCTTTAATCGCAGCAGTAACGATCGCAACCGCTTGTGCTGGGTTAGCAGCAATAAGCTCACCAATCGCTGCCGCGATTTGATCGCCCTGTGCAGCAAGGATTGCTTCAGTTTGTGCTGTTGTCATAGTGATGTTGGCGGTTTGTAGGGCACTTAGAGTTGCTTGGTCAGCCATTGCTGAGCCAGATACTGCTGCTAGAGCAATAGTGAGTGAAATGAGTGTCTTGCGCATATTTAACGTCCTCGTTAGGTGTTGCTTCTATATAGTGTTTTTTTATTGCAAGCGTTCTGCGTTTTACACCGGCAAAATAATATTTGCAAGTTTACTTTGCTTGTTGGCATGTGTCTAGTTTTGTGCTGAAGGTGCTTTAATACTAAATAATTATACTTGTAAGATTATTTAGTGCTTTAAAGGTTCAAGTTGTGTTTTGGATTAAAATGCACAAACTAAGTTGATTACAGTATATCGCTCGAGCTTTTATCCGAGCGATTTTTTCGAGGTGTGCGGGGTGGTGCGCATCAGGCACCACCCATTTGAGTGTGGCTGTTAGCGCTTAATGGTCTTGATTAAATCTTCAGGGCTGATATGGCCGACCACGCCGGCATTGGTTTGCGCGCTGCCGAGTTGCGGCATATTGAGGATATGGCCTTTCATCTTGCCGATGATATGCATTTCACAGGGTTTGCAATCGAACTTCAGCGTGAGCACTTCATCGCCATGAATCAGCTGCATATCACTAACTTTGGTGCGCACACCGGTGACGCCTTTGGCTTGCTTCGGACAAAGATTAAACGAGAAACGCAGGCAGTGTTTGGTGATCATCACTGGCACATCGCCGGCTTCTTCGTGCGCCTCATAGGCCGCATCAATCAACTGCACACCATAACGATGATAAAAGGCGCGGGCTTTTTCATTGTAGACGTTGGCCAAAAAGGTTAAATGCGATTCTGGGTAGACCGGCGCTGGATCACTGACCGGCTTGCGAAAACCTTTTGGATGCGCCGCTATACGTGCGGCAGTCAGTGCTTCAATGGCATCCCGACGCAAACTTTTCAATTGTGAGTTAGGTACAAACCAAGCCTGCTCTGTTTGTACAGCAATCTTCTGCGCATGATACATCGTCGTACCCAGTTTACTCAGGGTATCTTTGATTTGTGCAATCGCCTGTTTGCCATCGGCGGCAAGAGTAAAAGGCCCACTGTGTTGCAGGCTGACACTGACGCCTTCTTCGCTGGTGGCGGTGAGGGTTAACTGCTGCTCATCCAGCTGCAATTGCCAGTCCACTAATACGCGGCGCTCAGCAGATTTCTTTTGCAGCGCGTGCTGCCAGTTATGATCCATATTGCGATTGAGCTGATAGGGCGGGCGCAGCTCTTTGAGCTCGGCGCGCATATCATTGGGCACCACGCGGTATTGGCGGATCATCTGCCCATCTTGTTCATATTCGCAGACTTGTTGCACGGTATTGGCGCGAAAGCCGATTACTTCGCGCTTATATAACACGTTTAAACCATCGCCATTGGCCAAAGGCTCAGTGGTTTGTACGCTGATGTCATTTCTACCAATGCCGAGAATTTCACCCACCGGCAGACCAATAAACTTCGGCGAATCAAAGGCGCCGATATCCACTTTGCGCTCGCTAACAAAGTAATCGGTGCTGCCACGGTGGAAGGTTTTATCGGGATCGGGAGCAAAAAAGTGTTCAGTAAAGCCGCTGGAAGAACGGGCTAACTCTGGGCGTTCCAGTAAAATCTGATCCAACTGCTGACGATAATAGGCGGTGATATTTTTCACATAGAGCATATCTTTGTAGCGCCCTTCAATCTTAAACGAGCGCACCCCAGCATCGACCAAATCACGCAAATTGGCGCTTTGGTTATTGTCTTTCATCGACAGCAAATGCTTGTCGTACGCCACTACGCGGCCTTCATCGTCTTTTAAGGTATAGGGCAGACGGCAGGCTTGTGAGCAATCGCCACGGTTGGCGCTGCGTCCGGTTTGCGCATGGGAAATATTGCACTGACCAGAAAACGCCACACAGAGTGCACCATGAATAAAGAACTCAATCGCTGAATCAACATTCTGGCTGATTTCGCGGATTTCTTGCAGATTCAGTTCACGCGCCAACACCAATTGCGAGAAGCCGGCTTGTGAGAGAAACTTGGCTTTTTCTAAGGTACGAATATCAGTCTGGGTACTGGCATGCAGCTCAATCGGCGGCAGGTCCATTTCCATCACGCCTAAATCTTGCACAATCACCGCATCAACGCCCACTTCATACAGCTGGCAAATCAGCTGCTGCGCTGGCTCCAATTCGTCATCATGCAAAATGGTATTGATGGTGACAAACACCTTGGCGTGAAACAGATGGGCAAACTCGACCAATCCGGCAATATCACTCAGGCTGTTGCTGGCGTTATGCCGCGCGCCAAAACTGGGCCCGCCAATATAAACCGCGTCAGCGCCATGCAAAATGGCTTCTTTAGCAATCGTGGCATCGCGCGCAGGACTGAGTAACTCAAGGTGGTGCTGGGGTAGGGACATAGTTTTTAAGAGTTCAAAAATAAAAAAAGTTGGACACTGCGCGGCACACACCAAGGGTCAGTGCTGAGGCAGTTAATAGGATGCGCGCAGTTTAGCATAGGCCGACGCCAGACTGGCAGCGCATCAGTCGCGCACCGAAAATTGTACCGCGCCGGTTTGCCCGCTTTCATCCAGGACGCTGAGCTGATAGAGGCCGGCTCGGCTAAACACTTGATCAAAACTTTGGCCATGTTCGGTACTGAGTAGCGGTGTACCGTTGAGATACCACCACTGCCGTGCGCCGCCGCCTAGGCTGGAAAACTGCACGCGCAATTGGCCCTGTTGTCCTGCCGGGCGTTGCAGCCGATCGCCCTCGCTGACCCCAACAATTTGCAGCGGTGCGCTGAGCATGGAGAGCGCTGGCGGGCAACTGGGATCAATTGGCGCTAAACGTGAACCGCGTTGTTCTGTCTGCGCTAACCAAGGCTCTAACGCCGCCGGCCATAGGGCGATGCGCTGCGCCTGTGCGCCGGGGCAGTCTTTGCCCACGCGCAAGCCCTGTTGATTGAGCCAAACCAAGGGTTGTAAATCACTGCTAAAGGGCTCGCCCATGCTTAACGTGGGCGGGATGGTGCCATTCAGTGTCCAAGCAAAACGCAGACGCCGACAATTACTCTCGCTGCGTGGCAAGACTTGCCCCAGCGGCCAACAAATCGCCGCGACACCGACTGCCGCAGGTTGTGGATCTGGCCGATCGGTTAGGCCATTTTGGCGGTCGCGGTGATTGAGTACATCATGCACCTGTAGCAGTAATGGTGTGGCCGAGGCTAAGCCAAATTGACCGGCGACCGGTGTGCCATCGGGGCGGCCCAGCCAAATACCAATTAAATAACGCGAACTGACGCCGATCGCCCACGCATCACGAAAGCCATAGCTGGTGCCGGTTTTCCAGGCTAAGGGGGAGCGTTCGACCAATTGCGCACGCGGATCGAGATCAGGCCGGCGTTGCCCAGATAATATCCGCCGCACAATCCATGCTGCGCCGGGTGACATGAGCGGTTTTTCTTGCAAGGCCTGTTGCGGCTGAAAACGTAACTGCGCCACTTTACCTTGCCGTGCAAAAGCGCTGAAACCGCTGACTAAATCCTCTAAACGGCTGCCCACGCCACCAAGAATCAGGGCTAAATTTGGCTCAGCACCGCGCGGGAAAACTAACGACAGGCCGGCATTGCGCAATTCACCGGTAAAACGCTTAGGGCCATAGACTTCGAGTAATTGCACCACCGGCAGATTGAGCGAGCGCGATAAGGCTTGGCTGGCGGAGACAGGGCCACTAAAACCTTGCGAGAAATTCCCCGGTCGATAATCTCCAGCATGACGTGGCACATCCTGCAATAAGGATTCCGAATGAATTAAACCATCATCCAGTGCCAATCCATATAAAAAAGGTTTGAGCGTTGAGCCGGGCGAACGCAGCGCCTGCACCATATCGACATGACCAAAGCGTTGCGCATCCTGTAAATCCAACGAGCCTAAATAGGCTTGCACCGCCATCGTTTCATGCTCAACCACGAGGATGGCGGCCGAACTGCGCTCAGGTAAACGCGCACGCCAGCCGAGTAACATATCTTCTAAACGGCGCTGCAAGCTGGCATCGATGGTGGTTTCAATCAGGGCGGGACTCTTGGCATGATTCAAGCGCCGCGCCAGTAAGGGGGCTAAGGCAGGTCGATGGCGTGGCGCTAACCAAACGCGTTCTTGCCGCGCATCATCAATCGCCGCGGGTGGCCAGACCTTGAACTGGGCCAAACGCTGTAGGATTTTATCCCGTGCTGCTTGCGCACGTTGTGGGTGACGATCGGGGCGTAAGCGGCTGGGGGCTTGTGGTAATACCGCCAAGAGCGCGGCTTCAGCACGACTTAAACTCTTGGGGGCTTTGCCCAAATAGGCCCAACTGGCCGCTGCCACGCCTTCTAAGGTGCCGCCAAACGGTGCGCGATTGAGATAGAGGGTGAGGATCTCATCTTTGGATAAATGCCATTCCAACTGCAGCGTACGCCACAGCTGGCGCAACTTGCCCCGCAGAGTGCGCGGATGCGGTTCAAGCAAGCGCGCCACCTGCATCGACAAGGTACTGCCACCGGAGACCACGCGGCCGTCGCTAAGGTTTTGCCAGGCGGCGCGGGCGATGGCAAAGGGATTAATTCCTAGATGCTGATAAAACCAGCGGTCTTCGTAACCCAGTAGCGCTTCAATATAGTAGGGCGAGACCTGCTCAATGCGCACTGGATAGCGCCACACGCCATTCGCATCAGCAAAACGCCACAAAGGCGTGCCATCAGCGGCCAACACCACGCGCGCCATATCATCTTTGGGCAGTGGCAAAGGATCCAAACGATCTGCGCCCCACAGCAACGCGCAGAGCAGCACTAAACCCGCGCCCAGCCAACGCCATCCGCGCGACAACCATGCAGCAAGCCGCTGTCTCACGCGTACCGCCGCAGGCCTGTTCAATGTGTTGATGTGCTGAGGGGGTTTCTCAGCGCTTGCGCTAATCTGTTTGGAAAACATAATGTGCTGCCCGTACTCAGCAATTATCTGCATTAAAACACCTACAGAGTTTGGCAGAGTGGGGCGTTCTAGGCTATAAGTAGCGCCATTATACTTATTACACAGCGTGCAGGCGAAAGGCATGAATGATAGCGTTAATTTAACGGGTTTGGCCCGCCAGATAGTAGAAGCAGGCCTTCTCGATGAGAAAAAAACGCAGGACGCGCTACAGCAGGCTAAACGTAATCAGGTCTCTTTGGTGACCTGGTTAGTGCAAAACAAATTAGTTCAAAGTCGCGTATTGATGGAGCTGGCTTCGCTGCAGTTCGGGCTGGTCTATCTTGATTTAAATGCGGTCAATCCAGAGTTTTTCCCTAAAGAACTGGTCAACGAAAAACTGGCCCACCAACACCGTGTTTTACCCTTATGTCAGCGGGTTAATAAGCTGTATGTCGCGGTGTCTGATCCCAGTAGTTATCAAGCACTGCGTGATCTGCAATTTAGTACAGGGATGACGATTGAACAGATTTTGGTGGAAGACGATAAGCTCGGTAAAGCCATTGATAAACTGTATGAGTCCGCCGCCGGGACCTTGGATGGTATGGACGATGCTGAGCTGGATGGCTTACGTTTAGAAAACACTGAAGCAACCGGCCCGAGTCAAAATGATGAAACTGATGAAACGCCAGTGGTGCGTTTTGTTAATAAAATGCTCCTCGATGCGATTAAAAGCGGCTCTTCGGATTTGCACTTTGAGCCCTATGAGAAAGTGTACCGAGTGCGCTTTCGTACCGACGGCATACTGCATGAAGTGGCCAGACCGCCGATCCAATTACGTGATCGAATTTCTGCGCGTTTAAAAATTATGGCCAGTATGGATATCTCTGAGCGCCGTAAGCCACAAGATGGGCGGATTAAGTTAAAGGTCACGGCCAATAAGTCGATCGACTTCCGAGTCAATACTTTGCCGACCTTGTGGGGCGAGAAAATCGTAATGCGAATTCTCGATTCCAGCAGCCTAACATTGGGTATTGATGCGCTGGGCTATGAAGACGATCAAAAACAACTGTACTTAGATGCGCTGGCGCAGCCGCATGGTTTGATTCTGGTAACGGGGCCGACCGGCTCGGGTAAAACGGTGTCCTTGTATACCGGTTTAAGTATTCTAAATACCGAAGGTGTGAATATTTCCACGGTGGAAGATCCAGTGGAAATCAACCTTGAAGGGGTCAATCAGGTTAGCGTCAATCAGAAACAAGGCATGGACTTTACTACGGCGCTGCGGGCCTTTTTACGGCAAGACCCCGATGTAATTATGGTCGGTGAGATTCGCGACTTAGAAACCGCAGAAATTGCGATTAAAGCGGCGCAAACTGGGCACTTGGTGCTGTCGACTTTGCACACCAATAGCGCGGCAGAAACCTTAAACCGTTTGCGCAATATGGGGGTTGCGTCATTTAACTTGGCCACCTCGTTGAGCTTGATTATTGCCCAGCGTTTGGCGCGCAAACTCTGCAGCTGTAAGCAAGCCATTGATGTACCCAATGAGCTGTTATTAAAAGAAGGCTTTAGCCCAGAGCAGATTGGTACTTTTACGCTGTATGAGGCCAAAGGCTGCGACAATTGTCATGCGGGTTATAAAGGTCGGGTCGGTATTTATGAGGTGGTAAAAAATACGCCTGAGCTGCAACGGGTTATTATGGCGGACGGTAATGCCATAGATATTAGCGCGCAGATGCGTAAAGACGGTTTTAATAGTTTACGTACCTCGGGGTTGCTGAAAGTGGTTCATGGCATCACCAGCCTTGCCGAAGTTAATCGTGTGACTAAGGACTAGAGCATGGCGAATAAAAAAATACCCAAGACCAGTGTGTATAAGTGGGAAGGCAAAAACCGCCAAGGCGCGCTGCTGTCTGGGCAAATGACTGGGCAAGACGCGGTGATGATTAAAGCACTGCTGCGTAAACAGGGGATTACCCCGAGCAAAGTGCAAAAAAAAGGTATCGATCTGTTTCGTGCCGGTAAAAAGATCAAACCGATGGATATTGCCATCTTTACTCGGCAAATGGCCACCATGATGAAAGCCGGTGTGCCCTTGTTGCAGTCCTTTGACATTATCGCTGAAGGGGTGGATAACCCAACCCTGCGTAAGCTGGTGGATACGGTGAAAAACGATGTGGCCAGCGGAAATAGCTTTGCGGTCTCGTTACGTCGTCATCCGCAGTATTTTGATGAGTTGTATTGCAACTTGGTCGAGTCCGGCGAGCAGTCAGGGGCGTTGGAGTCTCTGCTGGATCGTGTTGCAACCTATAAAGAAAAAACCGAAGCGTTAAAAGCTAAAATCAAAAAAGCCATGAACTACCCGATTGCGGTGGTGGCGGTGGCGGTGGTTGTGACCGCGATTTTGCTGATTAAAGTGGTGCCGCAGTTCCAAGAGGTGTTTGCCAGTTTTGGTGCTGAGTTGCCGGCCTTTACCCTGTTTGTGATTGCGATTTCAGAATATATCCAGAGTAACGGTTGGATGATCCTGCTGGGCCTGGTCGCTGCGGTGTTTGTGTTCCGGCGTTTGTACCGTAATTCGAAGAAATTTCGCGATACGATGGACCGCGTGCTGCTCAAGGCACCGGTCTTTGGCAATATTATTTATAACTCCTCGGTGGCGCGTTTTGCCCGAACCTTGGCCACCACTTTCGCCGCTGGTGTGCCTTTGGTTGAGGCGCTCGATTCGGTTGCGGGCGCAACCGGCAATGTGGTGTTTAGAGAAGCGGTAAATAAAGTCAAAGCGGATATCTCCGGCGGTATGCAACTGAACTTTGCCATGCGCAGCACCGGGGTGTTTCCGTCAATGGTGTTGCAGATGACTTCGATTGGTGAAGAGTCCGGTGCCTTGGATGAAATGCTGGATAAAGTCGCCACTCACTATGAAGCCGAAGTGGATAATGCGGTGGATGGTTTAACCGCACTGATGGAGCCGCTGATTATGTCGGTGCTCGGTGTGTTGGTCGGTGGTCTGATTGTCGCCATGTACCTGCCAATCTTCCAGCTCGGCGCGGTGGTGTAAAACGCTGGGTGCCATGCTGAGTTAGCTTGACCACTGTCGCCGGCATAGCCCGCTCTACCGAGGGCGCGGTGTTGTCTGCTTGGGCGTAGGGGCTGGTGTGGCTGATGTGGTGTGTTGTGTCGTTTGCTTGTCGGCTTAGGTGACTGGGGTGTTTGCCGCTCTGGCCATGGGCGGTGGTCGACTTTGGATTTTTATACGGGGTATTGATGGATATTATTGAGTTTTGGCACAGCTATACTTTGGCATTTACCCTGACTGTGGCCATTTTAGGCCTGTTGATGGGTAGTTTTTTAAATGTAGTGGTTTACCGTTTACCTAAGATGATGATGCGTGATTGGCGTAATCAGGCACGCGAGGTATTGGAAATGCCTGAAGCGAGTAGTGATGGGGCGTTTAACTTAATCTTGCCCAACTCGCGCTGCCCGCACTGCAATCATGAAATTAAGCCGTGGGAAAATATTCCGCTGCTCAGTTGGTTGCTTTTACGCGGCAAATGCTCAGCCTGTAAGCAGCCGATTAGTGTGCGTTACCCGCTGGTCGAGCTGGCCTGTGCGCTCTTGTCGGCGCTGATCGCTTGGCATTATGGCGTCAGCTGGGAAACCTTGGCGATGCTGGTGCTGACCTGGGGCCTGTTGGCCATGAGTTTGATTGATGCCGACCACCAACTGTTACCTGACACTCTGGTTCTGCCACTCTTATGGTTAGGGCTGATTCTCAATAGCTTTGGACTATTTGCCAGCCTATCGGATGCATTGTGGGGCGCGGTGATGGGTTATATGAGCTTGTGGTTGGTCTTCTGGCTGTTTAAGTTGATCACAGGCAAAGATGGCATGGGCTATGGCGATTTTAAGTTGCTGGCGATGCTGGGGGCTTGGGGCGGTTGGCAAATCCTGCCGCTGACTATTTTATTGTCCTCATTGGTGGGGGCTGTTTTGGGCATGATTATGTTGCGAGTGCAGCGCAATAGCTTGAGCCAGCCGATTCCTTTTGGTCCTTATTTAGCCTTGGCGGGCTGGATCGCGCTGATTTGGGGTGATGAAATCACCAGTCGTTACCTGCAGTATGCTGGCTTCTAAGATGTAGGCGGCCGCTGGCATGCGTGCCGACCGCTGAACTAAAACGAGCCCGGGGGCGGGCTCGTTGGCAGGACGCATCAGTCTAAATCAAAGTCATACTCTGCCAATTCTTTACGCAATCGGCGTTCTTCGAGCATATTATCGATTACACGACGCTTGGTTAGATTGGTCTTAGCCGCCTCTGCAGGCGCCTCTTCTTCAATCTCTTCTGCATCCTCTGCAATAAAATCATCATCATCTAGTTCTAAGTCTTCTTTACTCATGATTCGAGCCTCGCGCACGGGAGTTTCCGTTGGCGCACCTTATAACCATAAAAAAACAATTGGTAAAAAAGATTTTTTCAATAGAGTTGATGAATTTCAATTATAAAAACTAATCGTCAGAGGTTTTCTCTTTAAATTCGCACAAATCTTCGATCCGACAGCTACCACAACGGGGCTTGCGCGCTTGGCAGACGTAGCGTCCGTGCAAAATAAGCCAGTGGTGGGCATCGAGTAAAAATTCCTTCGGTACATACTTCAGCAGCTGCTTTTCCACCTCTAAAACCGTCTTGCCGGGGGCGATTTTGGTGCGATTGCTGACCCGGAAAATATGCGTGTCGACTGCCATGGCAATCTGACCAAAAGCGGTATTGAGCACCACGTTAGCAGTTTTGCGGCCTACGCCGGGTAGAGCTTCCAGTTCTGCACGGGTATCGGGGACTTGGCTGTTGTGCCGTTCAATTAATAAGCGGCAGGTTTCCAGCACGTTTTTGCTTTTGGTCGGGTACAAGCCAATGGTTTTGGTGTATTGGCATAAACCTTCGTAACCCAGCGCGTAGATGGCTTCTGGGGTATTGGCGACGGGGAAAAGTTTATCCGTGGCTTTATTCACTCCAACATCGGTGGCTTGCGCGGAGAGGATCACCGCAACCAGTAATTCAAAGGGTGAGCTGTAATTGAGCTCGGTTTCCGGCTTGGGGTTGTCTTCTTGAAAGCGGCGGAAAATTTCGTAACGTTTGGCAGCATTCATTGGGCACACTCAATCAAAATACAGGCAAAGATAGCGTTAAAAATTAAGCGATGGATGATACAGGTTTTGCCTTGTGGCTGTGGCCTTGGCGCATGAGGCAGGTGGCTCGATGCTTATGTTTACTCAGATTGTTGGATGGTGTATACGGTGCGTTGCGGGAAAGGGAAACTGATACCTTCGCGGTCAAAGGCTTCTTTCATTTGCTCTTGGATCGTAAAGAATACGCCCCAGAAATCACCACTCTTGGTCCACATACGTAACGACATATTCACCGTGCTCTCGCCCAGCGAGGTCATATAGACTACCGCTGCGGGGTCTTTTAGCACGCGTTCATCGGCTGCGGCTAAACTGAGCAAAATCGCGCGCGCTTGTTTAATATCATCGTCGTAGCCGATGCCAACATTGATATCAACGCGACGGGTTGGCTTGGTTGAGTAGTTGACGATGCTGCCGTTGGACAGTGAGCCATTGGGCAAAATAATCGTTTTATTGTCCGCGGTGCGCAGTATGGTGTGAAAAATCAGAATACTTTCTACGGTACCGGCAGTGCCTTGCGCTTCAATATAGTCGCCGGCGCGAAAGGGACGCAAAAACAGGATCAATACGCCACCAGCAAAGTTGGCCAAGCTGCCTTGCAAAGCCAAGCCCACAGCCAGACCCGCGGCACCAATCAGCGCGATAAATGAGGTGGTTTCGATACCCAGCATGCCAGCGGCGCTGAGCACCAGCAGGATACGTAATAAAGAGCTGACCAGTGAGCTGAGAAAGCCGGTAAGCATGGCATCGGCATGCCGTTTCTGTAATAGGTTGCTTAGCGTGTTGACCACACGATTGATCAGCCACCAGCCGATGGCTAGGGTCAGAAGGGCAAAAAATATTTTCAGGCCGTGTTCAATCAGTAGCGGCAGCCAGTCTTTTTGCATGTCTTGTAGCCAAGTGAGGGATAAGTTGTCTTGCATGTGATTTCTCAAGTGTTTGTGAGTGTCAGCGTCATTTTACAGAGAAGCTGGCGGGATGGCAGGCTTGTGTTTTCTTTGGATTTCTGCTGGCTTTCTGCTGGCTTGGGTCTGGGGCGAGGGGATTGTTGGGTTACTGCTAGTGGCAGCAGGCGCTGCAGTGATGCTGAGTGGGTGCAGAAAATGCAAAAAGGATGCCCATTGACATCCTTTTTGCGTTTTAAGGCTCACGCCCCCTAGAGGGCGCGGCCTTGATGCACCAGATTAGATAATATCGCGCTCGCGTAACAGTTGTAGCAGCTGCTGCACGCCTTGCTCGACGCTGCTGCTTTGCGTGTTGATGATCAGATCAGCATCTTGCGGCACGTCATAGGGGAAGGACTCGCCAGGGATATTGTCTTCACCAGCGGCATAGAGGCCTTGTGGGTCACGTTCTTGGCAGACCTGTGGTGAGGCTTGCACATAGACAGTGATCAAGCGCTCTTTGCCGATGGAGGCTTTGGCTTGTTCACGGCCTTCAGCATCCGGCGCAACAAAGGCGGCCAAAGTGATTAAGCCCGCTTCATTAAACTGACGCGCGACCTGCGCCGCACGCCGCCAGTTTTCCGCTCGTCCGCTACGATCTAATGGCAAACCTTTATTCAGATCATGACGCAGATTCTGTCCATCCAAGACATAGACCGCGCGACCCGTATCAAACAGCTTACGCTCGAGCGCATAGGCCAAGGTGCTTTTGCCAGCACCGGATAAACCGCTAAATAACACCGTGACCGCCTGTTGACCCAAGCGCAGCTGACGCTCGTCAGCGCTGACGCGACCTTTAGTGAGGGCGCGGCCAGTGCTGGGCGCGCTATCTGGGGCGATAATCATCCCTGCACCCACGGTAATGTTGCTCAGGCGATCAATCACAATAAAAGCGCCGGTGGTGCGGTTGGCTTGGTAATCATCCAGCGCCAACGGCGCATCCAAACTGATTTTCACCCGACCCACTTCATTCAGCTGCAAGCTGCTCACGGCATTCTGTGCGAGGGTATTGACATCAACCCTGTGTTCAATTGCCGAAATATTGCCCGGAATATAGCTGGTGGCGCGTTTGAAATCGTAGCGTTTGCCCGGCAACAGCGGCTCTTCGCCCATCCACACCAACATGGCTTCAAAGTGATCGCTGCTGCGCACATGATCTTGCGCGCTAACGATTAAATCGCCACGGGAAATATCAATCTCGTCTTCCAGGGTCAGGGTAATCGCCTGTCCAGCAATCGCCTGTTCCAGTTCGCCATCAAAGGTGACGATGGATTTAATCTGACTGCTTTTGCCCGATGGCAAGACAGTGATCGCATCACCTTTACGTAGAGAACCAGAGGCCAAAGTGCCAGCAAAACCACGGAAATTCAGGTTGGGACGATTGACGTATTGTACCGGGAAGCGCATATCACGGTGATTGAGGTCGCCGCTGACATCCACGCTTTCCAAGGTTTCCATCAGCGTCTGACCGCTGTACCAGGGTGTCTGCTCGCTACGATTGACCACGTTGTCGCCTTTCAGCGCCGACATCGGGATAAAGTGCAGGGATGAGATATCCAAGTTGATTTGTTTAGCGAAGCCGAGGTAATCGGCTTTAATCTCGTTATACACCTGCTCGTCGTAGTCTTTGAGGTCCATCTTATTGATGGCCACCACTAAGTGACGAATGCCCAGCAGTGAGGCGATATAGCTGTGGCGGCGGGTTTGGTTTTCCACACCGTGACGGGCATCGACTAAAATAATTGCCAAATCACAGGTCGAAGCGCCGGTGGCCATATTGCGCGTGTATTGCTCGTGGCCTGGGGTGTCGGCAATGATAAATTTGCGTTTGGTGGTACTGAAATAGCGATAGGCCACATCAATAGTGATGCCTTGCTCGCGTTCCGCTTGCAGGCCGTCGACCAGTAAGGCGAGGTCGATATCGTCACCTGTGGTACCCACTTTCTTCGAATCGCGGGTGATGGCTTCCAGATGATCTTCGTAAATCATTTTTGAGTCGTGCAGCAGGCGACCAATCAGGGTGCTTTTGCCGTCGTCGACGTTACCGCAGGTTAAGAAACGCAGCAGTTCTTTGCGTTCGTGCTGAGCCAGATAGGCAAGGATATCCTGGCTGATTAGTTCAGATTGATGACTCATAGTGCGGATTCCTTAAAAGTAGCCTTGACGTTTCTTTTCTTCCATAGAGCCTGCACCATCGTGATCGATGACGCGGCCTTGGCGTTCTGAGGTGCGGGTCAGCAGCATCTCTTGGATAATTTCTGGCAGTGTGGTGGCGGTCGATTCCACCGCACCTGTTAGCGGGTAGCAACCGAGGGTACGGAAGCGCACCATTTTCTTCTGGATGCGTGATTTTTCCTCAGCGCTGAGGTGCTCAAGGATGCGCTCATCGTCGATCATAATCAGGGTGCCATCGCGCTCAATCACCTCACGTTCCGCAGCAAAGTACAGCGGTACAATGGGGATGCCTTCCAGGTAGATGTATTGCCAAATATCCAGTTCGGTCCAGTTCGACAATGGAAAGACGCGGATGGATTCGCCTTTATTCACTTTGCCGTTGTAAATATTCCACAGCTCTGGACGTTGGTTTTTGGGGTCCCAGCGGTGTTTGCTGTCGCGGAAAGAATACACACGCTCTTTAGCACGGGATTTCTCTTCATCACGGCGCGCACCGCCAAAAGCCGCATCAAAACCGTATTGATCCAGCGCTTGCTTGAGGCCTTCGGTTTTCATAATGTCGGTGTGCTTGGCACTGCCGTGGGTGAAGGGGTTGATATCCTGCGCGATGCCGTCGGGGTTGGTGTGGGTGATCAGGTTGAGATCTAAATCCGCCACCATCTTGTCGCGAAAGCTGTACATTTCTTGGAACTTCCAGCGGGTGTCCACATGCATCACTGGGAAGGGCAGCTTGCCGGGGTAAAAGGCTTTACGTGCCAGATGCAGCATCACCGCTGAGTCTTTGCCGATGGAGTAGAGCATGACGGGATTATCGAACTCGGCAGCAACTTCACGAATGATATGAATGCTTTCGGCTTCGAGTTGTTTGAGATGGGTCAGGGTATCGGCCATGCTGTACTCGCTTTAATAGGTATTGCGCCTGATTTGGCTGTAATGTTCTGTGTGTTGTTGATCAGATAGGCGGCACTTTAGCATGGCTTGTTGGTTCTAATGAAATGGTTATTAAGAACTAAAAAGCATAGATATATACAAGGACTTACGCGCCCCCGCTCTTTGCATTTGATCTGTGTAGGTCGGTCTTCAGGCCGACAAACCCCTCGGGCCGTACATCTGCCTGCAGGCGCTGCGCGGTATTCAGGGCGTTTGCAACGCCCACGTCGGCCTAAAGACCGACCTTGTTGAGCCATACGCGCAACTGGCCAGCACCATCACTGATCAATGAGTATCTCGTTCGTGCCGCGACAAGCGAAGCCATGGATGGCGTAGCGCCCGAATTGCGCCAGGAAGGCGCATTGAGGGAAAAGCGGCACGAACGAGATACGGCATGCACAAATCGTGCTTTTAAGCAGTTTAGACATACGCAAATCGTGCTCTTAAGTAACTCAGGCCTACGCACATCATGCCCTTAAGCCCTCAGGCCATACGTCTGCCCACATGCACAGCGCGGTATTCAGGGCGTTTGCAACGCCCATGTCGGCCTGAAGGCCGACTTACATTGATCTTGCAGGCTTAGGTTTGAGCACATGAGCTATACACTCAAACCGGATTAGGACACTCCACATAATGATGCTCAATCCCAAAACGCACGGCCAACCACTCCCCCAACGCCTGCACCCCATAACGCTCAGTCGCATGATGCCCCGCAGCAAAGAAACTGATGCCATTCTCCTGCGCCTCATGAAAAGTACGCTCCGACACCTCACCGGTAATATAAGCATCGACACCCGCCGCAATCGCCTGTTCGATATAGCCTTGCGCGCCGCCGGTACACCAAGCCACACGCTTAATCGGCTGCTGATGGTCGATCACTAACGGCGCACGACCCAAAGCCTGCTCAATACGCAGGGCAAACGCATCCGCTGATAAAGGCACGGCCAACTCACCAATAAGGCCAACATTACGCGGGTTATCCGGCTCTAAAGGACCACTCACCATCAGCCCTAAACGCTGCCCCAGTTGCACGTTATTACCCACTTCAGGATGCACATCCAACGGCAAATGATAGGCCAATAAATTGATATCATGCGTCAGTAGCGCTTTGAGGCGGCGCTGCTTCATGCCTATCACGCGCTGATCCTCACCCTTCCAAAAATAACCGTGATGCACCAATACCGCATCAGCCTGCAGCTCAATCGCCGCATCAATTAAAGCTTGGCTAGCCGTCACACCGCTGACAATCCGCTGAATCTGCGCCTTGCCCTCCACTTGCAAACCATTAGGGCAGTAATCGCTGATCGCGTTGACGTTAAGAAAGGCTTCGATGTCTTGCAGAAGAAGGTTACGTTCAACCGGCATAATTGTTCCTTGATGTAAATGGGCGGTGCTTTAAGTGACTTATACATTCTATAATGCCGTTTATTATTGTTTATGGCGATGTATCGTATTTTTTAGTCAGATTTGCGCAGAATTATCTGTAGATACTGCGCTTTTCACCGACTTAATACGTTGCGTTATGGCTGATTTAGGAATTAGGTATGCCGCGGGTTTTGAAGGGTTATGGCTGGCCATTGGTTGTTGGTCTATTGCTGGCTCTATTATTGATTGAGCGTTTTCCACACTGGGTCGGTTTGCCTAGGGCCGATTTGAATCTGCAACAAGCACCTGTGTATCGAGGCGCCGCCAGCGGCCCCGCATCCTATGCTGATGCGGTGACCCAAGCATCGCCTGCAGTGGCCAACTTATATACCACCAAAGTGGTGAGCAAACCGCTGCCGCCATTGTACAGCGATCCTGCGTTTAAGCAGTTTTTTGGTGATAATTTACCCCAGCAAAAACGCATGGAGTCCAGCTTAGGCTCTGCCGTCTTGATGAGTAAAGAAGGCTATTTGCTGACCAATAATCATGTGACCGCCGGTGCCGATCAAATTATTGTGGCGCTTAAAGATGGTCGCGAAACCTTAGCGCGGGTGATTGGCAGCGATCCAGAAACCGATTTGGCTGTGTTGAAAATTGATTTGCCGGATTTGCCCGCCATCACCTTAGGCCGCTCTGATCATATCCGGATTGGCGATGTGGTGTTGGCTATCGGCAATCCCTTCGGCGTGGGGCAGACCGTGACTATGGGGATTATCAGTGCCACAGGACGGCATCAGCTGGGACTCAATACCTATGAAGATTTTATTCAAACCGATGCGGCGATTAATCCTGGTAATTCAGGTGGTGCGCTAGTCGATGCGCAGGGCAATTTACTCGGCATCAATACCGCTATTTTCTCCCGCTCCGGTGGCTCGCAGGGGATTGGTTTTGCCATTCCGGTAAAGCTGGCGCTGGATGTGATGCGTTCAATTGTGGAGCACGGTCAGGTGGTGCGCGGCTGGTTGGGCTTAGAAGTGCAGGCCTTAACCCCTGAGTTGGCAGAATCCTTTGGTTTGCTGGAGAGTCCTGGCGTGTTGGTGGCCGGCGTGTTCCGTAATGGTCCGGCGATGAAAGCAGGTTTACAGCCTGGCGATGTGATTCTGAAGATTGCCGGTGCCAATGCCCAAGATGGACGCACCTCGATGAATCAAGTGGCGCAGATGCAGCCCGGTGAGCAAATTCAGTTAGAGATTCTACGCAATGGCCAAGCACACAGCCTAACCGCCACCATCGGCCTACGCCCACCGACGGATTAAGAGGGTATTGCTCTAGTTTTCTTCAAGTTTTACTGAAGGGTGGTTAAGAAGGATCTTGAGCGAGTATTGTTTGCTGGGTCTGTTGACGCTGTGTTTGCCTAGAGACAAACGGTGAAGCGCGAGTGAACTGCGACTCAAATCCCGATGCCTAATAGATGCCGCGATGATCTACCCTAAATATTGACTTCTGACATAGAAAAAAGGAGCCCGAAAGGCTCCTTTTTTTGGTACTGAGCTTAACGCTTAAGACCGTAACCTTCGGCAAGCATGCTTGGGTCGCCATCTTTTTTCTGCGCATAGTCACGTGGGGGCTCTGCTGTTAGATCAAACTCGCTGCCTTGCGGCGCTTTAATGCGCTCGCGTGGTTTGGCATCATCGACAAAACTGGCCAGTAAACGCTCGCGCGCCACTTCATCTAAGGCTAAACGCTCAGCGCCTAATGACAGGTGCTGCTGTACATCTTGATAATTCTGGGTCAGCGTTTTAACCAATGAGGCGGTGGTATTAAAATGCGTCACCACTTCACTTTGGTAGCTGTCAAAGCGCTCTTGCAGCTCATCCAGCTGATTTTGAGTCTTTCCAGGTGCTGCACGTTGCAATACGCGTGCTAAAATAACGCCAATTATAATTCCACCCACTAATGTGAGTACTGGGATTAACCAAACGGGGAGTGACTGTTCCACAAGACTTCCTCTTTAAACGGCTTTGCTTTACGTTAACCACTTATGCCTGTTCTGTACAGTCTTGAACAGGCTCCTATGTGCGACAGTATCAACTTTATTGAGAATACTTTCCACTAGACGAATTTACCCCAGTGGGGTCACGGAGTCCTTTTTGTTAGCGCGTGAAAATCCTGTCATGATCGATGGCCCTGTCGGTGTCTTAGAAGCCTTGCATTTACCCGTGGCTGAGGCGCGCGGTGTCGCTTTAGTGTGTCACCCCAATCCCAGTCAGGGCGGCACTATGCTCAATAAAGTGGTGTCGACTTTACAGCGCACTGCGCGAGATAGCGGTTTAGCCACCTTACGTTTTAATTATCGCGGTACCGGTAAAAGTGCCGGTGAGCATGATATGCACAGCGGTGAAGTAGACGATGCGCAAGCCGCACTGGCTTGGCTGCAAGCACAGCATCCCGGTTTGCCCGTGTATTTACTGGGCTTTTCTTTTGGTGGTTTTGTCGCCGGCAGTTTGTCTGGACGTATTGAACAGGCCGGTGCTAGCGTTGCGCAGGTGTTTTTAGTCGCGCCGGCAGTGATGCGTTTTGATGCGCAGCATGTGTTGGCCGAGCGCTGTCCGATCAGCATAATTCAGCCTGAAAATGACGTAGTGATTGATCCTGAGCGGGTTTATCAGTGGTCTGCGGCATTAACTCAGCCCCATGAGCTGTTAAAAGTGGCAGAATGTGGACACTTTTTCCATGGCCGCCTGCCTGAGCTAAAACAGCTAGTCGCCGAGCGCCTTTAATTTTTTGTAGAAGTGATGAAGAGCTAATGAGCACAAGAATTTTAACCGGAATTACTACCACGGGCACCCCGCATTTGGGTAATTATGCGGGCGCGATTCGTCCGGCGATTGCTGCGAGTCATGCCGATAATGTTGAATCATTTTATTTTTTAGCCGACTACCATGCGCTGATTAAATGTGATGACCCTGCGCGAATTGAGCGTTCACGCTTAGAAATTGCCGCAACCTGGTTGGCCGGTGGTTTAGATGCGGAACGAGCAACCTTTTATCGTCAGTCTGATATTCCGGAAATCCCTGAGCTGACTTGGATGTTGACCTGCATCGCGGCGAAGGGCTTGCTCAATCGTGCGCACGCTTACAAAGCCTCGGTGGAGCAAAACGAAGCGGCCGGTCTGGATGCGGATGCCGGTATTACTATGGGCTTATTCAGTTACCCGGTATTGATGGCCGCGGATATTTTGATTTTTAACGCACATAAAGTGCCGGTCGGACGTGACCAAATCCAGCATGTGGAAATGGCACGTGATATTGGCCAGCGTTTTAATCATTTATTTGGTCAAGGCCGCGAGTTATTTACCTTGCCAGAAGCGGTGATTGAGGATGATGTCGCCACTTTGCCGGGTTTAGATGGCCGCAAAATGTCGAAAAGTTACGACAATACTATTCCGCTGTTTTCTTCCAGTAAGGAATTGAAAAGCGCGATTTCGCGGATTGTGACTGACTCAAAACTGCCGGGCGAAGCGAAAGATCCAGATAACTCGCATTTGTTTACCCTCTACCAAGCTTTTTCCGATCGTGCTGAGCAAGCTGCAATGCGCGCTGATTTAGAGGCTGGACTGGCGTGGGGGGATGCTAAGCAGCGTTTATTTACGCTATTGGATCAGCAATTGGCTGAGCCGCGCGAGCGTTACCATGCGCTGTTGGCCAAACCCAGTGAATTGGAAGATATTTTGCAAGCAGGTGCCGTCAAAGCGCGCAAAGTTGCTGCTCCTTTCTTGCAAGAGTTGCGTGAAGCCATGGGTTTACGCAGTTTTGCTGTGCAGGGCGCGGATGTGTCTGTTGGCAAGAAAAAAGCCAAGAAAGCCAGCCGTGTGGTCAGTTTTCGAGATGATGAAGGTTTTCGCTTCCGGGTGCTCAATAGCAAGGGCGAGGATCTGTTGTTATCTAAGGCATTTGCTGATGGTCGTGCGGCCGGTATGGCGTCTAAATATGTGCAAACTGCACAGGATGCTTTAGATGTGCGTCAGTTCGATCAGCAGTTGAGCATTTGGTTGGACGATGAGTGCATTGCACACAGCCCAACCTACGCCAGCGACGAGGCCTGCGCGGCGGCGTTAGCTGAGTTGCGCAGTGCTTTGGCTGGTGAGAGCTGAGTCAGCTCTAGCGCTGAAGGGTGTCACGCACGAGCGCGATGTCAATGTGGCAAAGAACATTTTCGCGGTCGGGCATGGCCGTCTAGTCGTAGGAATCCCTGCCCTAAGGGCAGGGAATATATCAAGAGCCCATTTGCTTCTCTTTGATTTCTGCTAATGTTTTGCAGTCGATGCATAGCGTTGCGGTGGGGCGTGCTTCCAAACGGCGAATGCCGATTTCTACGCCGCAGGCATCACACCAGCCGTAATCATCGTCACCAATAAGGTTGATGGTTTCGTCAATTTTTTTAATCAGCTTACGCTCGCGGTCACGGGTGCGTAGTTCAAGGCTGAACTCTTCTTCTTGGCTCGCGCGATCAGCTGGATCAGGGAAGTTTGCGGCTTCGTCCTGCATATGGTTTACAGTGCGATCCACTTCTTCCATCAATTCTTTTTTCCAGATATTGAGGATGTTAGTGAAGTGAGCGCGCATTTTCTCACTCATATACTCTTCGTCCTTGGCCATCTCATAAGGAACAAAAGCACGGATCAATTGGCTGCTTTGGTTTTCTGCTTTAGTGGGCATATGTCCGCCTCTTAAACACTCAAAATCACTGCGTAATTGGTGCTAAACAGTCGCCCGTAAAGCACCCCTACGCGCACAAGCGGGCGAACTTATCAGAAACTGACCAACTATGCCAGCTTTGTTTGCAGTAAATGTGTTGGTTCCCGGTCTTCCGCTGACCAGTGGCTGAATCTATTATTCGACCAGCGTGCCATGCAGGGTAAAGGGTTTGGCCTCTTCAACCTGAATATCGACAAATTGACCGATTAATGCTGGGTTGTTGCTACGGAAATACACCACGCGGTTGTTTTCGTTACGACCCTGTAAAAAGCTTGGGTCTTTTTTCGAGTAATCGGTGACTAAGATGCGCTGCACTGTGCCGGCCATACGGCGGCTATGGGCAAAGCCTTGCTGGCGCAGACGGTCTTGCAAAATATTCAGGCGCTGTTTTTTGACTTCTTCGCTGGTGTTATCGGGCAGCTCAGCGGCAGGTGTACCGGGGCGCGGGCTGTAGATAAAGGAGAAGGAGAAGTCAAAATCAACGTCAGCAACCAGTTGCAGGGTTTGCTCAAAGTCTTTTTCAGTTTCGCCTGGGAAGCCAATAATAAAGTCAGAGCTGATTAAAATATCCGGTACTGCCGCTTTCAGTTTGCGAATCCGTGATTTGAATTCCAGTGCGGTATGGTTGCGTTTCATTGCCGCTAAAATACGGTCGGAGCCAGATTGCACTGGTAAATGCAGGTATTTGGCTAACTTAGGAATAGTGGCGTGAGCCTCAATTAAAGAGTCAGAGAACTCCAGTGGGTGCGAGGTCATATAGCGGATGCGGTCAATACCATCGATTTCTGCAACCAAACGCAGCAGCTCAGCAAAGTCAGCGATATCGCCGTTGCCCACATCGCCACGGTAACCGTTGACGTTTTGTCCGAGTAAGGTCACTTCACGTACGCCATGTTCAGCCAAGTGGCGCACTTCTTTCAGCACATCATGTAATGGGCGGCTGACTTCTTCACCACGGGTGTAGGGCACCACGCAGAAGCTGCAATATTTACTGCAACCTTCCATCACCGAGACATAAGCAGTCGGACCTTCGATACGCGGCTCAGGTAAACGGTCGAATTTTTCGATTTCAGGGAAGGACACATCGACCTGTGCTTTACCGGTGCTGCGTGCCGCATCAATCATATCGGAGAGGCGGTGCAAGGTTTGCGGGCCAAAGACGACGTCGACATAGGGCGCACGCTCGCGAATCGCCGCGCCTTCTTGACTGGCCACGCAGCCGCCCACGCTGATAATCAGGTTCGGATTGGCTATTTTAAGTTCACGCCAACGGCCCAGCTGTGAATAGACTTTATCTTGTGCCCGTTCGCGGATCGAGCAGGTGTTGAGCACGATTAGATCGGCATCTGCAGCATCGCTGGTGATTTCCATGGCTTGATTTTCGCCCAGTAAATCCACCATACGCGAGCTGTCGTACTCGTTCATTTGGCAGCCGTGGGTTTCGATGTATAATTTTTTAGCCATGAGATAACGCGCCTACAGATAACTACAATAGCCGCATATTATGGAAGACCCAAGGGAAGGGCGCAAACCTATTTGGTCATTTCGTACTGAATGACTGCTTTGTTGCCTGTGCTGTGGCTTGAGATCGATGTCTCTCGTGCTTCCGAGTGTATGATTTTCCGTTGATGAGTCGGTCTAGAGTTCAACTCCGGCGCTGCGTCATGCATGGCTTTGCTCGTCACACCAACCCCGACGAAGCACTGCAGTGTCTGTATTATTGCTGCGGGAATTACTTCTTATGAATATTCTTTGGCAATTGCACAATGTCACTGTCGGAGTACATATCGGACCAGGTGCGTTGTTGCTTATCAAACAGCATCCACCAAAAGCCCAAGCCAGCAGGCAGCCAAGCAAATAGAGCAATCAGAAAACGCAGCAGTGCCTGCCAGATATCAATCGCCGTGCCGTCAGTGTTTTGCACGCGAATGCCCCAGACTTGCATGCCTAAGGTTTGCCCGCCATGGGTCCAGAACTTAGCAAAGAAGGCAAATACGGAAATAAATAACAGCGTCGAGAGCACCGGATCGATATCGAGCATTTTGCTTTCAGACATGGCTTGCAAGGCTTCTGAACCATAGATCAGGCGCAGAATGCCTTGCTGGTAGAGCAAGGTGATGACCATCACCAGAGCAATACAGAGCATAAAATCGTAGAAAATCGCAGCCAAGCGCTTCAATAGACTGGCTTTGGGGAAATTGCCTTGAGGCTGGAGTGCGTGCTTGGACATAACCGAGTGCTACCAAAAAATTAGGGTGGCGTATTGTAACCATAGCCTTACGGCGGCGCGAATTTATGTTGCGCAGATGCGATTGCGTCCGGCTTGTTTGGCTTGATACATACGATTGTCGGCCAAGGCTAACAATTGCTCTGAATCGTGCAAACCATCAGCAATACGTTCAGCCAAACCAATACTGGCGGTCAGCGGCACACCGTCGGGGCGCGAACCAAAGCCGGCTTTTTGAATGCGTTGCAGGGCACTCAGTGCTTGATCGAGATTGGTGCTCGGCATCACAATTAAAAATTCTTCACCACCCCAGCGCAGCAAACTATCTGAATCGCGTAAGTTCTTGCTCAGTGCTGCTGAAAATTGGCGCAGAGTCGTATCGCCTGCTTCATGACCAAAGCTGTCATTAACTTCTTTAAAATGGTCCAAATCAATAAAAGCCAGTGCCATTGGTTGGTTGTTACGCTTGGCCCCAGCCCATTGCATATTGATAATTTCCTTACCACTGCCACGCGACAAGATACCGGTTAGCGGGTCATGAATGGCTTGGCGGATTAAGGTAATCATAAAGGCCAGTTGGCTGGCACTGGCTAGCATGGTCACGCCAGCGATCAATATTAATAACCACAGACCACCGGCAAACGACGGCCAATTTAAGGTTGACCAGCTCAGGTAGCCGGCTAAGCATTGCGCAATCAGCAGAGTGCTCGATAACAAGATGCTTTCAGCCAGACTCAGTGGGAAAATGGCTAATCCGGCCATCAGCAAGAAAGGCAAAAAAGCATAGCCTGAGGCAACTGCAGCAGAGAGATTGCTCAAGTCGTAGCCAGAAAGCAGCGAATGCGAGGCAATATAAAAGAGAGTTGGAATAAGAAATAAAAGCGTAATCGCGCGATAGGCATCAAACAAACTACCGTTGGATCGATAATAAATCGACAAAGCTGCAAATGCCGCCGTGGTTACTAGACGTAATAGCGCCAGTTTAATCCATACCGATGGTTCGAATACGATGATATCTATCACTCCCCAGAGGGGCGTGAGCAGAGTAAACAGCATGGCAAAAAAGCGCACACGATTGACAATCATCATTGAGCGACGTTGGCTTAGTAACATCGGGTGTTGGCGTGGTGAAAGCAGTTGCGATAGTTCTTGTGTGGTCAACTCATTGGGTAAAAAGTTGACTAAACGCTGAGCGATAAAGTCTGAGAGTTTCGACATTATTTTTATAACCTTGGGCCGAAGAAGTAACGGTCATTAAGGGCTTTGTTAACAAAAAGCAGGCTTCAAACTGCTCTATACGGCTTCACTTAACAGAAGGGCTGCATTGTAAGGTGCTTGGGCGCTAAAGAACATAAGCGGACCCCTCGAAAGCGTCGTCAATTCTATCTCAAGCCGATTCTAATCGGTTAAAAGCCTCAATTAAAAAATAATAGAAGGCAGGGCATGCAGGTTTTGTCAGGGTTTTAAACTGTGCTCTGTATCACATTTTACTCTGCCGCTCAGTCATAGTGCTATTTGACCATCTATCCTGCTGTTTAACGGCCTTTAGCTGATCAACTAACAGCTGGCCCAATAAGGATATTGCAGGGTGTGAGGCGCGCTATGGACGATAGCCAAGGTTTTAGCTTGATTGAGGTGCTGGTTGCTCTCGTGCTGATTGCGACCGGAATGCTGGGTATGCTGGCCCTGCAAAGTAAAAGCATTCAGTACACGCAGGATTCGGTCAATCGTAATCTGGCCATCACGCTGTCCAATGATCTGCTTGAAATGATGCGCACGCACCGCCAGCAGCTGTTTAACCATACCCCGCCAGAGTACCCTTCCTATAGTGAATTAAAGTCAGCCACCGCTATTTATAGCGCTAGTGGGGCGCTTAGGTTGCAGGCGGAGAGTTGTCCCACGGCATCTGTGCCGCAACGCTTGTTAGAGCACGCCAATTGCTGGTTCAAACTAGTGGAAACGCACTTGCCCGGCGCTAAAGATGCGGATGTCAACGCTGAGTTTAAGCTCTGCCCAAGTTTTAAGTCGGGAGCCTGTGCGGGGTCAGGTTACCAAGGCTCGAGTCTTGAGTTGCAACTGGCTTGGCGGGTTAAGCAAGGCGAATGCATGGATGATCTGGCTGCAACGGTTTGCACTTATAGAACAAGGGTTGAGTTATGAGCTGGCGGGTCTCTAAACAAGCAGGGTTGTCTATGGTTGAGTTATTAATAGCTTTGCTGATCAGTAGTTTTTTAATCTTAGGTGTCAGTCAAGTTTATATCGATCATAAGCGTCATTATATGTTTCAACAAAGCCAGATGGATAACTTAGAGAACAGTCGTTTTGCGCTATTGATGCTCGATGAACTGCTGGCTAAGGCCGGTTATCGGCGCAGCCCTGAGCAACGAATGGCGGAGGCTTTTCCAGAGCGCGCATTATTAACTCAGCACTGTGCGCTGTTTCCTGCCGAGAGTGTGGTGGTTCCGATTAAACCTGATGCCAGTAACAGTGGTCAGTCCGGGTTTTGCTTGCGTTATCAACCGGCGCAGCAGGGTGAATTAATCTGCGACGGTAAGGCTGCTGTTTTAGCGCAACCTGCACCTTTTGTACCATCTCAGCATCATGAAACAGTGTCGATTGCGATTAAATTTATAGCGGATAAGACGGATGCTGATAAAGGTAAATTAGTTTGCATCACCCCTATGGGGGAAATGCAGTTACTGGAAGGGATTGCTGATATGAACGTTGAGTTTGGCTCAGGATCTATGAGTGAGAAACGCTTAAACAGCCACAGTCCTTTTAAAGCTGCAGAGGGTTGGCAGGCAGAGGACGGGCCGGTGCGTGCGGTACGTTATTCGATTTTGGCTGCCAGTCGTGCACATCAACGAGACGGCGAGTCTAAGGTGTATACGCAGTGGCTAGCGGCCGCCAGCCCTGCCAGTCAAGCGCGTTTAGCCGAGCAAGATAAAGACCGAATTTATCAGCTGGGCGTGGGCACGCAAGCGTTAAAGAATATGTTGCCATGAGCGTTTTTAATGCGCGTGAGCAGCAGGGCGCGGTGCTGATGATTGCCTTAGTGATGCTGACTGTTCTGACGTTGCTTGCGCTCAATAGTATGCGAGCTGTGGTTCTGGATACGCGAATTACTGCCGCCCATATTGAAACAAGCCATTTACAACACTTCGCCGAGAGTGCCTTGCGCGAAGGCGAGTTTCGTTTGTACGGCCCCTTACATCTGCGTGACAAACTTGAGGCAGATCTTGCGCGTAACTGTGTGAAAAGTAATCAGCTGGGCGCCTCTGCAGATAATCGACCCTGCTTATTAACAGAGATGACGGCGGAACAGCTGCAAGGCTTTTTTAGCGCACCTTTGCGTTTTTTTACCGCAAGCAACAGCTATACCGCTCAGTATGCCTATACCACGGGTTCTGCCACGCAGACGGCTGGGGCTAATGCTGTGCTGGCTTGGATGCCATACCGTGGTCTTGACCCGCACACCGGGCATTATTTTGTGGCTGAGAGGGGGGAGCATGCTTATTGGAATAGCTATCCTATACGAGCGAGTTCTGCAGCAACACAAAGTCTGAATCCTGAGTATGGCGCGGTGCTTGAAGGTCAAGGCACCTTTTTTTATCTCGTCACAGGACAAGCAGAGGACCGTGTTGCCGTGCAGTCGACAGTGGCGGTGATTCAGCTTGGACTTAATCAGAAAAGGTGAGGCTATGCGCGGGATAGAGACAGCTATTGGTTGCGCTAAAGGTTTGCTTTGCGCTGGGTTATTCAGTGCGTCTTTAGCGGCGCTGGCTGTGCCTGATGCTGCTCAAGTGCCTGCGCTTATCTCAAGTGAGGCACCCGCTGTGGCAGATTTAGGTCAGGCTGAGCCTGTGCCGCAGTGTTATTTAGCAGAACAACAGCAGCGGGTCTCTGCTGCGCGTTATTTGCAGGGGCGGGCCAATCAGCTTGAAGGCAATAACGCCTATAGCGATTATATGACGCGTATCGCGCAGCGCAGACCCCAGTTGTATATCAGTGATAATGCTGGCAGCTTGCGTGCGGTTGATCCGGCTACTGGTGGTGAAACCTTTAGTTTTACTCCGCAAGCGGTAGTAGCCGAGCCGTTGGGGGCTGAGCCTGTGAGTGATCAATACTATTTGGGCAGCAGGTCGGTGGTGGCGGACATCTATGCGCATGGGCAATGGCGCACGCTGTTAGTTGGCATATTAGGTGCGGCGGGCAAGGGGTTGTTTGCCTTGGATATTACCAACCCTAATGCGATTAAACTGTTGTGGGAGCTGGATGCACGTTCCGAGGTATTTAAAGAACTCGGCGTGCAACTGGGTTACAGCTTTCCACAGCCGAGCATTGCGCGTTTGCATAATGGTCGCTGGGCGGTGGTGACCGGTAATGGCTATAGCGCGCAGGGCTCTGAGTATGGTGCCGCGGCGTTATATATCATTGATGCCGTGGATGGCTCGCTGATTAAACGTCTCGAGGTGCAAAGTGATCTGGCTCAGCCCAATGGCTTATCGTCGCCACGCTTGGCTGATTATGATGGTGATGGCATTGCCGATTATGCCTATGCGGGTGATTTGCACGGCAATCTGTGGCGTTTTGATTTGTTCGGTGATGGCGCTGCTGCAGAAGCTTCAACACCGCCCCGTTATGGCGCGTCATCTGGCAGTAGTGCTGGGTTTAAGCCGTCTTATGCCGGCCAGCCTCTCTTTAGCGCTGCTGCACAGGCGCTGCCACAATCTATTATCGCAGCGCCAAGCGTAGTTCCTCATCCGACAGGCATAGGTTATCTAGTGCTCTTTGGTACAGGGCACTATGTGGCAAACGAAAATCAGGCAAAAGATGCCAGCCAGCACAGTTTATATGGCATTTGGGACAGCAAAACTGCAGCACAAACCACAGCTGCTGAGAGTATTAGCCCGAAGCAACTGGCTCTGCAAAGTATTAGCAATACCCGCCTAAGTATCGCTCAAGATGCTGAACCCGCGCGCGAGGTACGGGTAATGAGCAATCATCCGGTGGAGTGGTACACGGATTTTGATGCGACTCAACCCGTTAAGCAGCGCGGCTGGCGCCTTGATCTGCCAGCCGGTGAAATGCTGATTGAAACAATGCAAAGCTTGGGTTCTATGTTGCTTTTACAGACCTTGCTGCCAAGTTCTGAGAGGTGCGTGACGGATGACAGTCACTGGCTGTATGCGATTAATCCCGCTACCGGTGGCGCGACTGGGCATCATGTGTTTGCTCAACAAACCGCTGAGGACGGGATTGTTTCAGCGATTCAGTTTGGCGCGCTAGGCGGTATCGATATTGGTCAAAGTGGACAAGGCTTTGCCGCGTATGCACAGGATCAACAAGCGCGCATTGCCCCACCGCCTGAGTCAGTGGGTCGTCAATCATGGCGGGTTATTGTTGAGCCTTAGTGGATATCTAGGCGCTGGATCGCTAGCGTGAGAGTTAAGTGATCTGTGCAGGGAGCAGTAGATCGATGAAGGATGCAAATAAAGGTTTTACTCTTATTGAGCTGATGGTCGTTGTGACGATTATTGGGATTTTAGCGGCGATCGCCTACCCTAGTTATATCGAATATATACAGCGCGCTTATCGTGCTGAAGGGCAGGCATTATTAACTGATCTGGCCGCGCGGCAGGAACGTTATTATGCGCAGAATAATGCGTACATTGATGATATAACGCAGCTGGGCTTGTCTGACGCCAACTCAGCAACCCACAAGTACGCTATTCACATTGTGCTAGAGGATGGCAGTTATACTCTAACTGCGCAGCAACAGTTCAATGATAGTCAGTGCGGTAATTTAACTTTAAATGGACTGGGCGTTAAAGGGTACACCGGCACCGATAAAATGATTGAAAAATGCTGGCGCTAAGCCAAGTCGGCGCGCTGTAGTTTATTAATTTTGGCATGCTGGCGTAACGCGCTAGGATCAAAGCGCGCTATGCACGCTTAATCGGGTATCAGCACCTCGCCCTTATGCTGTTTTTCCACATAAGCATTCAGCAGTTTGATGTGTAACGCCGCTTTGGCTGCACTGTCGCCATGAATCAGACGTACTTGCTGCGGCCATTTGCGCATGCCGGTAATAAAGCGCACTAAGCTGGTTTGGTCGGCATGTGCGGAATAACCACTTAGAGTAGTGATCTCTGCGCGGATATTGATGCGTTGCTGATTGATGTCGACATAACCGCCGCGTGGGCCGTATTTTTGGATCTGACTGCCTAAGGTGCCTTGCGCTTGATAGCCGACAAACAAGACATTGTGGCGTGGGTCGTCGAGCATGGCTTCGAGGTAATTGACAATACGGCCGCCGCTGCACATACCGCCACCGGCAATCACAATCGCTGGGCGTGCGCTGTTGACCAAATGCTGCAAGACACGCTGATGGTCACTGTGGCTATCAATCGTCAGCAGTTGCTTAAAATCCAGCGGATTGCGCCCTTTGCGAATACGTTGTTGTGCTTCTTTATCCCAGAATGGCTGCAGCTGTGCATAAACCCCAGTAAAACGGCTGGCCAACGGTGAATCTAAGATAATCGGAATATCCTGCCAAACCGAACCCTGTTTGTGCGCGTGATCTTGGCTGAGTAACTCTGCGCTATCAGTGAGACAACTTTGGCATTGATGGTGGTAGAGGATATCTTCCAGTTCGTAGAGTAGTTCTTGCGTACGGCCCATACTAAATGCCGGAATTAGCACTGTACCTTGATCACGCAAGGCCTGTTCTATGGCTGTTTGCAGCAGTTGGCGGCGATTGCGGCGGCTGTCGTGTAAGCGGTCGCCATAGGTGCTTTCCAGTATCACTAGATCGGCACGATAGGGCGGTTTTGGAGCGGATAAAATGGGCGCATAGGGCGCGCCTAAGTCACCAGAAAATACTACACGTTGAATGTTGTGCTTGGCGTATTCAATCTCTAACTCGATATAGGCGGAGCCGAGAATATGCCCAGCGCGCTGTAGGCGAATATTGACCGCCGGCAGTGGCGCTTTAAGCATCGGCAGCCATTGATTGTAGGGTAGGGCAATAATGCGTTTGGCGATCAACTTAATATACTGTTCAACCAGATGCTGATCGCGGCTGACGCCCAATTTAAACGCATCCTCTAACACAATTGGCAGCAACTTGGCCGAAGGTTCGCTGCAAATAATCGGCCCAGTAAAACCTGCTGCGAGCAAATACGGAATACGCCCGACATGATCAATATGCACATGGGTGACAATCAGCGCTTTTACCGTAGAAATATCAAACTCAATGCTGAGTTGTTCACTGCCAGCCTGACCTTCGGTTGAAGTTTCTGCACCTTGAAATAGACCACAATCGATTAAAAAGCTGTGCTGCGAGTCAATAAAAATCTGATGGCAGGAGCCAGTGACGCCATTTTTTGCACCGTGATGCACTACCTTTGCTAACGCTTGCATAGCTACGCCTACGTGTCGGGTGAGCTATTCATTAAAGACTGGATTTGGAAAAGTGCAACCTCGTCTGCATAAAGTGTGAAGCAGTCGCTATGGGCAGGTTTAAGCGGCTGAGTTGGCTAATAGATGGGTTCGTCGGCTCGGCGCAGGCTGTGACTATTATACGCCGTGCATATATGCAGTTGGCGCCATGAAAGGTTAAACTCATGCGCATATATCAAACCGCAAGGTATGTCCCAATGCGTAAGCCGTACTTTATTCTTCCTGCACCTGTTGTGTATGCTGCGTTTTTATTATTGGCCTGGGTATTAGGCACGCTGTGGCCTATGCCGCTGGCCAGTAACACCTGGACCTTGTTTTTTGGTTGGACTGCGATTGATGCAGGGATGCTGCTGATGTTGTGGACCGCATGGTTAATGTTGTGGCGTAAAACCACGCTCAACCCCTATGGCAAACCTCAGCAATTAGTTACTGAAGGGCCATTTCGGGTAACGCGTAACCCCATCTATGTGGCTGATACTCTGTTGTATATCGGCGTGGCGTTACTTTTTGCCGATATCTGGGCGTGGCTATTTTTACCTGTGGTGCTGTTTGCGGTCAGTGTGGGTGTGATTCGTCATGAAGAGCGTTTGATGATGCAGCACTTTGGTGATGATTATCACCAGTATATGAGTAAAGTGCGCCGCTGGTTATAATTCGTCCTCCGGCGTGGACAGCTCTGCGCCCGAGTGATGCCGCAGCACGATTTAATCTGGAGATAGGTACAGCGTGAAAAAAGCGACTTCTTTTTCAGCATTGAGCGGCTTGGTTTATTCAACCGATAGCGGCCGTCATTGCCCAGTATGTGAACAGCCTGAAGCCCATTGCATCTGCGCCGAACAAGCGCTCAATAGCGGTGACGGCATCGCCCGCGTACGCCGCGAAAGCAAAGGCCGTGGCGGTAAGACAGTGACGACTATTCAAGGTTTATGCCTTACGGCAGGGGAGCTGAAAACCCTCACAGCTGCCTTGAAAAAACGCTGTGGTTGTGGTGGGTCGTTAAAAGAGGGGGTGATTGAGATTCAAGGGGATCAGGTTGAGTTGCTGCTGGAGGATTTGCGTAAGCGAGGGTTTACGGCGAAGAAGTCGGGTGGGTGAGATGTGCGTGCCCGCTATGATGCTCATGCATTCACAACGGTATGTTTCTTACTGCATGTGTGAGCAGTGAGCTCCTGCATCACAGCGAACAGGTGTTGTCGCTACAGAAGATGTTGCTGGGTACTTAGATGGATTAGGTGGTGTGGCTAACAGTGAAATGTGGGTGATCACGCTATTGCCCAATGCTTGCACAGGTTCAGGCCAGTCGTACTGATTTGCATACCAGCCACTGACAACAAATAAGAACACTATGGCTTTTTGCATGGCTACATTCCTTTGTATAGTTATATCGAAGTTAAATTTAGCTGGATTGTATAGAACGCAAGCGTAGCTGGGTAGTTTTTTAGCAGAGTATCCTTAGTCTGCTAAAGGTTAATGAATGAGTTGAAATCCTAGTCCCACGGCCGTAAATCAACGATAGCTATGATTTCAGTAGTGTCTTTGCGCATCAGTACCACCATATCCTGCTTGTTGGCGCTGAGTGGTAGCCAAGCGTCTGCGCTGGGGTATTTGGCTAATGTTGCTTGAATCGTTTGGGCTGCATTGTTTGCAGAGAGTGCTGGCAATTCTAGCAGGCGGTTTTGGATAGCTGCTTTTTGTGAGTCGAGTGACTGATACAAATTAGGGCGTTGGGCAATATCCACACCAGCAAAAACTGACTCCATTACAATGTCATTTTTCTCTTCAGTATCGCTTGGATTGACCGCCGCGACCCATTGCGGGCCCAGTAAAGAAGGCTGGCGGTATGCCTTGTCTGCTTGATCAAGTTTACGCTGATCAATATCTAATACGCGCACCAACTCAAAACGATCAACGGCAAAGACCAGCCAAGCAGGGCGGCCTTCAGCGACCGTCCACAGACCGTAACCGAGAGCAGAAATTTGCAGCACAGCAATCACGGTTAAATCCATGATCAGGTTTTTTTTGCCAACTTTATAAACGAGAAGGGTTAATAAGGGGCCAAGCACCACATCGACAGCTAACAGAATAAGAAAAATCTGCGTAACGCCGACTGCCGTATGCAATGGAGCTGGATACCAGAGATGGAAGACCACCGCGATCACGGTTAAAGCAATCAATGCGGAAATCAGCACGTGTAGGGTAAAGGCTTTAATGCGTGGGTTCATAAGGGGATACTTCAAATACAGATGGTAAAGATACAACGCTCATCTTAGGGCAAAAAGCGACAGTTGGCAGGGACATAACGAAAAGCCGTTGCTGAATCAATAGCACAGCCCCAAACAATTGGTGCGCTTGCCGTCATCGCAGCAGAAGGTATACCGCCAGTAACTGTGCCGTTACCGGGCGTGAGTAATAGCGCTGAGCCTAATAGATTCTGCAGGTCTGCTGCATAGCTAATGCTGATACGGCCTTCAGGCAAGGATATTGCGCTTGTATTAGCGATAGCAGCGATGGCGATACTGGCCACGTATTTAGAGGGCGTAAATGTGTAGTTGTATGAGGGGCCGACAGAAGGGCCGGTACCACTATAGGCAGCAATGGCAGCGGTTCCACTGCTTGCAAGAGTTTCAGTAACTGCAAATTTTGCGGCAGCGGCTAAGATTAAGCCTTCCGAAACTCTACTGCGTACGGTGTAATCCTTGTAAGCAGGTACAGCAATGGCTGCGAGTAGGCCAATGATGGCGATCACAAGCATCAGTTCGATTAAAGTAAAGCCTTGATAGTGTTTTGAATAAGTGTACATAGGAGGCTCATTCTTAACGCAAGTTAGGCTGGATATAAAAAATACTTTTAAAAAACAACGCCCCGTAATATTACGAGGCGTTATTTTTATGCTGCTAGAGCTAAGAAGTCACTATTAACGGCAGTTAGCAGGAGCAAGTTTACTTTGAAGCGTTGCAGTAGTTGCTGTAGTCACTTTTTTGGTTGCGCCCGCAGCAAGGCACTGCCACTGAATTGCATCAGCAGGTGGAGTGTAAGCTGTTGCAGAGGAAGGTAGAGCTGCAGGTGTTGCACCGGTAAATGGCGATAGAATCAAGGTGCCATCAGATTGTACTGGTGTGTCATATGTAATAGTGATTTCACCATTAGTATCTGAAATTGCGATGCTTTTTACAATTGCCGTTGCAGCTGGTATTGTATAGCCAAGACTGTACTTAGTTGCGTTAGCAGCGTTTTCAGCAACAGCGGCTTTTGCAGCAGATGCTAAAGATAAACCCTCTGTTACCTTTGCTCGAATTGTATAGTCTTGATACGCAGGCAACGCCACTGCCGCCAAAATACCAATAATCGCCACGACGATCATTAACTCAATGAGGGTAAAACCCTTTTGCATTTGTGCTTTCATAATGAAGCTCCATTTATTGAATAGAAAGGTCATATGACCTGTATGTAATATAGCAAAGCGCGTGCCAAGTGTTGTTTTTTGTTGGTTTTGCAGTGCTTTATTACGACTGCGGTTTAAGCTTAGCAGGTTGCTAACTGCTTATAGCGCCTATTTCTCCAGTGTTTACGCGGTTATTGCGGTTGTTTGTGTCTCGCACTATAAATTCTGGCCCGCATGCCGAACGCTCATTGAGGGCGAGTTGACGGCATTATATTTGGGTCGTTAAACCCTTGTTTTTTGCGTGGAGTTGTCACAGAGTGACACTTTTTGTCACTTCCTGTCAGCTTGTGTTTGTTAACACTATTTTTCGGCGGGCCGATGGATAGTGTCGTTATTGCTAGAGTTGGCTCTTAGGTGCTTTTAGATCAGGTGCTGCTGTGTTTGGCTGCGCAGTATAAATGCAGCCCAAGAGCCTCTGTTACGCATGCTGCAGAGATCACAAAAACCAGCCATCCCGCCTGCAAATCTCGGCCAAACTAAGGTAATCTTAACCACATATTTATCGCCGCCCATCCTTCACTATTCCCGCCATAGCCTGGAGCTCAGAGCAACACTATGTCCCATTTACTGCGCATCATTATGATCAACGGCCACTTGCAAGGCATCGTTGAACTCGATCTCAATGGCCACACCAATATCTGCGGCACCAATGCGTCGGGGAAAACTACGCTGCAGCGCTTGATCCCGGTGTTTTATGGCGAGCGGCCGAATAACGTGGTGCCGAAAACACGGAAAAAATTTGATCAATATTACCTGCCGCACAGCGACTCGTATTTGATCTACGAATACCGCCGCGAAACCGGCACAACTTGCCATGTCACTATCACCCGTAAAAAAGACGATGGCATCAGTTACCGTTTTATTAATAGTGCCTATCGCCCTGAGCTTTATTTAAGAAGCAACGCCGAAGGCCAGGCGCAAGCGCTGAGCTATCAAGAATTTACCGCCCATTTACGCCAGCACAGTATCGAGTACTCTAATCTGATCGATACTATTAGCGAATACCGCAGCATTATTCAAAATGACTTTAGCCTGTTAACCGGCAGCTTGCCGCGTGCCGAATCCACGCGCCTGCGGCAAACCGCGTTGCGCTACAGTCTGGCGGAAAATCCGCACCGTTTACGTCATATCGAAAAACTGGTTTCAGCGGTGCATGCCAAAGAAGGCAAGATGGACACCTTGAAAACCATGCTGGCGGCGATTTTTGAAGATGAAGGGGTGGCGCTACCCACCACGAAAATCAAAAGTACCCAAGTGCGCGAGTGGCTGCAGCACGTGCGCCAATCGGCACGACTCAGCACTTTGCAACGTGATATGCAGGGTCTGGCTCAGCAAGTCGACAGCCTAAATGCTATTGAGCAGAATCTGTGGCAGTTGCAGCCTTTATTGCTCAAAGATGCCGGTCAACTGGAGATCAGTTGCGCTGACCAAGAGGCCGAGATCAAACGAGCCAAGCGCCAGACCGCTGAGCAGGAGCAGCGTTATCGCAGTGAGCAACATGCGCTCAATAGCAGTGCCAGCCAAGTCAGCAGTCAGTTGGACCATGTCGAAGCAGACCTGAATCATATCGAGAACAGTCACAGCGATTTTAGCCAGCGCGATATGCCGGGTCTGGAGCAGGCGGTCAATCAGTTGCCCAGTTGGCGCCTTGAGCGTGATGAGTTGGACACCCATTTGCAGTTGCTGCGTGAAGCGGAAGGCGGCTCAAGGCAGCGCTTTGATGCGCGTAAATTAGAATTGAGCGAGCGACTTGATGAGTTTGTTGAGAACAGCACGCATCAACAGCAAAAAGTTCGCGATCAAGAGCAGGCCTTGCGTCAGCAGCAAGAGGTGCAAAAGAACCAGTTAGAGCACGAGCAACAGCAGCGGCGTCAAGTACTGCAGGCTGAATGCCAAGATCAACAAAATGAGATATTCCAGCTGCAGGCCGAGGTTAAAGCGCGTCTGGCGGTGTCGCAGCTGAGCCCTGAGGAGCAGCTGGAGCTGGCCGCAGAGCAGGCGCGGATTGAAGACATTCAGCAGCAATTAAGCAATCAAAGCGATGTGCTTGAGCAGTTACGTGATCAGTATGAGCAAGGTAAAACCCTGCAAAATGCTCATTTAAACGAGATTGAGCAGCAACGCAAAAAACTGCGTCAGGCCGAACAACATTACAATCAACTGAAACGCCAACAAGCACCAACTGATGGCAGTCTGCGCCAGTTTCTGCAGCAGCAAGTCGCGGGCTGGCAGCACACTCTGGGTAAAGTGCTGCGTGAAGACTTACTCGAACGCGGCGATTTAGCACCGAGCCTGAATCCAGCTATCGTCAGCGTGAGCAGCCAGGGCGTCAGTGATGAGGCGCAACTGTTTAATTTGCGCCTGGATCTCGCCGCAATTGAGCTGCCGCCTTACGCACAGGATGAGCAGGCGCTATTGACCGCGATTGCGCAAGCGCTCGATACGCTGCATGAGGCTGAGCAGTTATTGCACAGCCTTGCAGAGGCGCAGAAAGTTCACAATGCCAACAGTCAGCAACAGCAGGCCCGCCTGCAAAAAGCTCAGCAGACTCGCGATCGCTACCGTGAAGATTTACGTTTTGCCCAAGATTCGCGTCAGCGTTTAATTGAACGCCAGCAGCAGTTGCAGCAACAGCGCAAACAGAGTCTGCAACAGCAGCAGAGTGACTTGGCGCAGCAGTTGGACAGCCTGAAAGCCCAGCAACTTACCGCTTTAAAAGAACACGACAGTGCCTTTAGAAATATGCTGCTGGAGTATCAAGCTGATTGGCAGCAGGCGTTGCAACTGTTACAGGAAAAAATCCAGCACTACAGTGCCAGTATCAGCGCCAAGCGTCGTGAAACTGAGCTGCAAGTGCATGAGTTGCAAGTGGCGCTGGAGGGCGAGTTGCGTGCGCAGGGTATTGATCCACAGACCCTTAAAGACACTGAGCAGCGCTTAAAAGGTATTCGTCAGCAGATTACCAATACTGAGTCGCGCAGCAATGAGCTGGACGACTATCGACGCTTTTTACGCGTCGATTGGCACGTGCGCAAGCCTGAATTGCTGGCGCAGGAACATCAACTCAAACAAGAAAAGCTGAGTTTAGCTGAGCAGCTAAAAAACCTAGAAAAGGCCTTTTTAGAGCAACAAAAAGCTGAATTAGTGGCAATCAAAAACAGCGAGCAGCAGTTGGATGGCCAGCGCAAACTGTTAGAGCAAATCCTGCCCTTGTTGAAACAACTGGAGCAATTTCCCGCACCCGCCGAGCTACAGGACAGCCTCGCGGCGCACAATACCGGCGATTACGCCGAGCGCATTGAGCGGGCGCGGCGTGCCTTGCAAGATAAGCAGCAGCTGGATGTGCGAGTGAAAAACGGTTTGTATCTGTTTGAGCGCGAGTTGCTCAGCGATGCCAGTGCCAACTTCACCGATATTTGGGCCAGTCAGCAGCAACGTTTAGGCCTGAGTTCCAGCCCGCAAGAATTGTTGGGCGCCTATCAAGAAATGCTGCAGCTTTTGCAAAACCAACAACAGAACTTGCTCGCTACTGGACGTAACTACGGTGCCGATTTGCAAAGTTTCTTTACCGTATTTAGTGATCTAAATCGGCGCATTAGCGCGCAAAGTCGGCGTTTAAGTGAGGAGGTCAGTGAGGAGTTTGTGCTGGAGGGGATTAGTAAATCCGAGGTGAAAATCCAGTCGACCATTGATGAGCTGGGCTTTTGGGGGCCGCTTAAGCGCTTTTCTAAACTCTACAGCCAATGGGAGCAAGATTTTGAGCGCTTGCCCAGCGAGGCCTATTTGGATGCGCTGGGTGATGTGGCAGAATTATTGCGCAGCGATCAGCAGTTCACCTTTGAAAGTCTGCTGCGCTTAGAGTTGCATCTGAATGAAGGCGGCACTGATCTGGTGATTCGTAATGATCGGCAGTTGTTGGAGTCCTCCAGTCACGGTATGGCCTATTTGATTTTGTGTAAATACTTGCTGGCTTTTACCCGTTTATTGCGCGGCAAAGCGCAGGTGACTATCCATTGGCCGATTGATGAAATCGGTACTTTGGCCTATCACAACGTAGAAAAACTATTTAAGGCCTGCGAAAACAACAATATCTTTATTGTCGGTGCGTTTCCTAATCCAGAGTCGGATGTGTTGGGCTTATTTAAACACCGTTATCTGATTGAAAAAGACAGCCGCAAAGGTGCGCTCAGTCAGCTGAAACGTATTGAGCCTAAGCTCAGTCGGCTGGCGCAACGCTTACAACAACACCGCGCGGAGGCCGCACAATGATGATGCAATACAGCCATTTACTTGAGCAGCTGTTGGCCGGTGGTTTTATTTGCGAGGTGACTGACAGTCAGGGTTTTCGTCATTTGCAGGATGAAGAGCAGCGCGCGGCGCTTGATCAATATCTGCGCCCGCTCAATCGCCGCTTGGCCAGTAATCCCGAAGGTACAGTGTGGTTTTTAGCCTGGCGCGAATTGACCGCAGACTTGCGTGAGCAACTTTCGCAGCAGTTTAAAGAGACCCTCGACAGCCTGATCCCGATGTTAAAACTCTTGCAGCTGACCCAAGAAACTTTGGGCCATGAGAATGTGTTAACCGCCAACGATATTATCAATCGGCATGATCTGGCCGCACGGATTGAAAACAATCCCAGTCTGCGTGAGCAATTGCAGGCCTTGGTGCAAACGCGCTTTTTCCAATCGCAAAGTGAAGATGTGGCGGGGCAGCTTAAGCAGGTTTTTGATCGTTTACGCAGCCATGGTTATTTGCATCAGCCGCATAAAGATCGCCATCATTATGTGGTCACTGGCAAGATTGATTATCTGATTGATCTGACCCGCTTTATTCGCGAAGAAGAAAACATTTACATTGACGAGGACGTGCCGCCCAGCCAAGAGGATCTGCTGGCATGAGTACTCTGGATTACCACAGTGAGGCGGTGAAGCAAGGTATTGAACGGCTGAAACTGCTGGGCAAGTACAGCGAGCTGTTGATGCAGAACTATTACGGTGCTGAGTTGGATGAAGCACAGGCTGGCGCACGGGTGGTTAATCAGTTACTCGAGGCCAATATTGTTTGGCGGCCGGATGAAGAGTCGGGCTTAAAACTCACCGGCCCGGTGCGTGAGATGATTGTGCACTTAATCGCCGATGAGCAACGGCGTAAAGTTAATGCTGAAGTGGGGGAGTTTCTGCTGAATATCCGCCTGCTGGTGGGTAAGATCAATGACGCCGAGCATAAGGGTAATTATCAACACAGCACCTATTTGCAGGCCCAGCTCAGCCAAGAAGTGGATGATTTAAACAGTCGGATTGCCACTGGGATTGATAGCTTATGGAATCGTTTGCATACCGATTTTGCTTTTGTCAGTACGGTGCAAGAAAAAATCCACGAAAACGAAAAAGCCCACAGTGAAGTGTTGCGTTGGCTGGATGGTTTACAGCTGATTGATTTTAAGGAGTTGATTGCCTTTGCTGGCAGTAATGGTGGCTTGCGGCATGTGTTAGTGCGTCAGTTGCAAGGCCAGGTCAGCGTGCATTTTAGTAGTTTGCGCGAAGTACAGAAGCGTCTGAATGAACTGATGGCGCGTTTTCGTCAGCAGCAAGCGCGCAATCTGTTGGTGCGCGGTATGCTGCAGTTTTTCCAGCAAAAGCCAAATTTTCAGCCCTCAGATTATGCCCAGCGCAGCCATGTGGTGGATTTGGTCAATCAAGCCGCGGCGTTACTGCCCAGCGCTTCGATTGCCTTAGATCGCCATCAAGATAAACATGCCATGCAGCAGCTGCTGGTGCAGTTGCCGGCGCGCCATCAGCCGCGCGCCGATCTGCCCAGTGCCGCGCAGCCGCTGGCTTGGCAAGAAGATGAAACTATTCTGGCCAAGCGTCGTGCATTACATGAGGATGTGGTGTCCTTTTATTTAAGCGTGCTGGATCAACAGCAGAGTCAGAGTGCCTTGGCGTATTTGGCCGATGCACAGCTGCACTGGGATCCGGAAATCTGGTTGTATCAAGTGATTGCGGAGTATCAAGGTTTGGCCAGCAGCGATAAAGCTGCTTTTCGTTTGCAGTATGATGAGCAGGCGGCTGGGGTGTTTAATCAGGTGCTGCTGATTGCCGATGTGCAACTGCAATTACTCAGTGAAGGAGTGGGCGCATGAGTGTCGATCTAGGACAAAACGTACGCGGCGTATTGCAGCGCGTGCAGATAAAACTGCAGCAGGATGCCTGTGTTCAGCAACCGGCTAAACAAACCAGCATGCAGGTGTTACGGACGTGGTGTATGCAGCATGGGATTGAGACCCAGCCGTGGTTTAGCACAACGAAGGTGAACTTTGATCGCCGTATTCTCGCGCGTATCGAGCAAACCCTTCTTGAGCTGGGTTTGCATCGCCTTGATGAGGATATTCAGCAACAAGATCGTTTTCAGCAAAGTGATAGCAGCCGCGTTGAGCATAAAAGTCTGGGCCACGCGCCGAAAGATCGACGGGTGTTGATGGCACAGGCCAACTGCGGAGCGTATTTCCCTGACTGGGTGAATGCCTCACCCAGTCAGTGGGTGATGGACATTGATTGGCAAACCTTGCAGCTCAGTGTCTTTCCGAGTCTGCTGGTGGTGGAAAATCTGGATAGTTTTTATCAGTACTTTGCCCATCATCCGCAGCGCTACACACTGCCGGATTTGGCGCTGAATGCCTTGGTGATCTATCGCGGCGACGGTTTGGAAAGTCGAGCGCGTACAGCCTTGGTTGAGGCTTATGCCGCCACAGGTCGGCCGTTGATTTACTTTGGTGACTATGATAGCGCGGGTTTAAGTATCGCGCTGCATGGGGCTTATACGCATATGCTGTTGCCCAGTTTGGCTCACCTGCTGGCGCATGCTGATGATAGTGCCCAGCCAGCAGAGCAGTTGCATATCGCCGGCAGCATTGCGGCATACGCTGAGCAACTGCCTGCGCAACATCCTTTGATCGGCTATGTGCGGCATAACACGCAACGGCAAAAAGGCCTGCGCCAACAGGCGTTTCAAGGGGTGTTGGAGAGTGTGCCGCTGAGGTAGATCGGCCTTGTGATTGTAGGGTTTGTGCGATGATTGGCATGGTCGGCTCTTACCGTGGGCCGGTTTTTCGCTGTTGTATGGGCTAGGATCTGGCGCATACAACATCAGCGTGCCAGCAATAAGTTGCCCTCAATCGGGGTGAATTTAGAGGCGGCACGAATCAAGGAAAAAGCGGTAAACTCGGCCACACCGAAGACTTCAGCCTTAACCTCGTACAGTTGTTGCACGCGCTCGAGTAAAACGGCAAAATCGCCATCTCCAGAGGCGAGCACTAATACATCGGCTAAACCGGAAAATTCCATGGCGTCCACCGCAATCCCTACATCCCAATCACCTTTGCGGCTGCCATCCCCGCGCTGTACGTAAGGTTTTAATTTCACTTCAAAACCAATGGCGCGCAAAATATTCTGAAATTGTTGTTGTTTGGCATCGCCTCTATCGGTGGCATAAGCAATGGCTTTAACCACTTCACGCCCAGCAGATACCTCGCGCCAAAACTGGTTGTAATCAAATCCCGTAGAAAATCCTTGGCGTACCGTATGATAAATATTTTGCACATCGACAAGAATCACAACACGTTCCATTACAAACTCCATAAAAAGTAATATAGTGCACAAAAACACAGAGACAACCCATGCAACTCCTGATTAAAGGGTGACCTTATGTACCTTTTCACTCATAATTAAAACTATATAGACATAAAGGGCCAATTAACCTGTCTGCCATTTATCCTGCACAGCACACGCCAATCTACGCTGTCATCGCAGCCACTGCCATAGCAAAGCCCTTAGCATTAAATTAATTGATTCGATCACACAGGTTTAAAAACGTATGACGCTGTACTTAGCTTCCACATCGCCCAGACGCCGTGAACTATTGTCGCAAACGGATCTTAAGTTCTCGGTGCTTGATATCGCTATCGATGAGACGCAACGTCGCAATGAGTTGCCGACCGCCTATGTCGAGCGTCTGGCTAAAGAAAAAGCCTTAGCGGGCTTTCAGAGTGTGCAAGAGGATGAAAATGCTATCGTGCTGGCAGCCGATACCATTGTTGTGCTTGAAGACACTATTCTGGGTAAGCCCAGCAGTCAGAGCCAGGCTCAGGATATGTTGCGTTCATTGTCAGGTCGTTCACATGTGGTGATGACGGCGTTTGCAATCAAAACCGCAGAGCAAATACGTGTACAGCGGGTCAATACCACGGTGTTTTTTAGATCCATCACCAGCAAAGAAATCGAATGGTATTGGCAGACCGGCGAGCAGCAAGATAAGGCCGGCGGGTATGGTATCCAAAGCAAAGGCGGCATCTTTGTCAGTACCTTATCAGGCAGCTACAGCGCGGTAGTGGGCCTGCCTTTAGCTGAAGTGGTTGTCGCCCTGCAAAACCTTGGTGTGTATCCCGAATAGGCACTGTGTATTCGCTTGTGACTGCATTGCCGTCACAAGCGCCCCGATCAGCCAGCGGTCAATTCATCAATAGCTGGCGATGCCTGCAATATATCTAAGTAGCCCACATCTAGTTGTTTCTGAGAGTCGACTTTGCGCAAGCGTGCTTGTCCATCGGCCGATGGCTTGTGTCTGTTCGGTTTTATTGGTGCGGTTGGCAGTAAAGTGGTCTGTGCACCAGGGTGGCTGTTGAGTGGCCTAGGGGTGCTTGGCCGCAGTCGCAGGTCCGGCCAGCTTCTAACCTAGGGTATTTTGAGGGTTAGATTTAGGTTGTTATTGGTTGGTTTTTCATCGAATTGCAGGCAAAAAAAAGGATGCCGATTAGGCATCCTTTTTTGTAGCGCAGGTACAGACTAGGCGTGTGGCTTGGTCTCATCCTGCTCGGCAGCAGGCGCGTCATCATGTTTTGAAGACTGCGTCTGTTTGGCTGCTGTTTGATTGTGCTCAGTTTCTGCAGGCACTGCAGGTGAACTTGGCACGTCTTGCTTGGTTGCGACTGGCTCAGTTGGTGTGACAGAGGGCTCAACAACAGGCTCAACCGGCGCAGCGATAGATTTAACATCTGCTACTGGCAGCTCAGCTTGTACTGCTGGCGCTACTGCCGCCTTTGGTGCCGCTGTTTGAGCCGCTTCGGCTTCACGTGCCAAACGCTCTAAACGACGACGCTCACGCGGATCATTCGAGGCGCGACCAACAGGGCGAGCAGGTTGTTGCGCGGCTTTGTCAGCCACGGTTTTAGCTGGTGCTGGGGTTGCTACAGCTTCGGCCTTAACCTCTGACTTAGCGGCCACTTCGGCGACAACTTCAGGTGCTTTGGCCGGCAGGCTCGCTGTGTCGTTGGACACTGCTGGCTCTACTTTAGCGACTGGCTCAGCTTTAACAGGTTCTGCTTTAGGCTGTGCCACAGTTGCGGCAGCTTTCTGTTCAACGATTGGCGCTGCAGCTTTAACCTCGGTAACGACCTCGCTGACTGGTGTGACAACAACAGATTTCTCCGCCTGCTGTTGACGCACTGGGCTTGCTTTAGGCATTTCAACCGCGACAGGCGCAGCTGATGGCTCAGAGATTTGCAGCAGCGGCTGATCCGCAGAGAGCGACACTGTTTGCGCAGGATCAACCATGGCGACAGCACCACGGCCAGCAGCGGCATCCACTACAACAGGCTTCACATCCGTCGTTGCAGGCACTACAACAGCTGCCGTGGCAGGCAGTGTTGGGGCTGTGCGGACTGGTGTTTTCTCAGTTACGCCTGCATCCGTTACGGTCTCGACAGGCTGAGCTGTTGATTCTGTTGGCGCGGGTGCATTCTCAGCTGAGCTGTCATCTATTGCATTGCCATCCACATCCACTTGCTGACGCTCGCGACGGTTGCTGCGACGACGTTGACCGCGTGAACGGCGACGAGGGCGCTCTTCATCAGTACTGTTGTCATCTTGCGCATCGTTTTGCTCTGGCAAGTTGCTTTCTAGCTCATCCGTTTCCGTCTCTAAAGTTGGCTTCGGGTGTGGCGCGCGCTCTTGACGCTCAGGGCGGATCGGACGCTCATCAGTTTGACGTGGCTCACGCTGGGTACGCACTGGCGTTGGCTTGTCGTCGCTGCTTGATTCTTGCACCACTGGAGCATTGCGTAAATGACGCGGCTCAGGCGTTTCACGTGCAGGACGCAGTTCGCGGGTTGGACGCTCGCTGCGCTCAGAACGATCGGCGCGCTCAGAACGATCCGCGCGTTCTGGGCGTGCAGGACGCTCTTCACGTTGTGGGCGCTCAGTGCGGCGATTGTCCGAGCTGCTATTAGAGGCATTGCTGTTACGGTTGCTTGAGGTGTTATCACGTGGCGCACTGTCACGCTCAGAACTGCTGTCACGTGTGGTTTCACGCGGCTTACGCTCTTCATCGCGGTTGTTGCGGGTATTGTCGCGACGGCTGCGATTTTGTGCTGCTGGGCGCTCAGTACGACGCTCGGTGTTACGGTTCGGCGTGCTGGCTTCACGTGGTTCTGGCTTAGCCACTGGCTCAGCTGGTGTTGCATCGCTGGCAAAGAAACTGACCAGTGACTTCACTAAGCCTTTAAGCATGCTTGGCTGTGCTTTGGCTGCCACAGGTGCAGGTGCTGGCGTTGCAGATTTTTCTGGTGGTGGCGCAGCACGCTCCGCGTTAGTGGTTTTTACCGCAGCTTCTTCGCGTACTAATGAACGGGTTGCGCTCACTGGTTGCACTTCTTCGGTTTCTTCTGGCGCCATTTCATAGCTGGATTGACCCGACAAGGCTTCTGGGCTGTCGTCACGCAAACGCATCACTTCAAAGTGCGGCGTTTCTAGATGGTCATCGGGCAGGATGAAAATGCGCACACGGGTGCGTAATTCAATTTTGGTAATGGCGTTACGTTTTTCGTTGAGCAAGAACGCCGCGACTTGGAAGGGCACACGAGCGCGCACTTCAGCGGTACGATCTTTCAGCGCTTCTTCTTCGATTAAACGCAGAATAGCTAAAGATAAGGACTCAACGTCACGAATAATGCCTTGGCCGTTACAACGCGGACAAACCACGCCGCTGCTTTCGCCCAAGGATGGACGCAGACGCTGGCGCGACATTTCTAACAAGCCAAAACGTGAGATACGGCCGACTTGTACGCGGGCACGGTCGGCTTCCAGGCATTCGCGCATGCGATCTTCAACAGCACGTTGGTTTTTTGCCGGGGTCATATCGATAAAGTCGATAACGATCAGGCCGCCAATGTCACGTAAACGCAGTTGGCGCGCGATTTCTTCAGCCGCTTCCAGGTTGGTTTGCAGTGCCGTTTCTTCGATGTCGCTGCCTTTAGTGGCGCGCGCCGAGTTAATGTCAATGGACACTAAAGCTTCGGTGGGATCTATGACTACCGCGCCGCCAGATGGCAGCTTCACTTCACGTTGGAACGCAGTTTCGATCTGGCTTTCGATTTGGAAGCGGTTAAACAGCGGTACGCTGTCTTGGTAGAGTTTGATTTTGTTGGCGTACTGCGGCATCACCTGACGAATAAAGCTTAAGGCTTCTTCTTGGGCATCGACGCTATCAATCAATACTTCGCCGATATCTTGGCGTAAGTAGTCGCGAATCGCGCGGATAATCACATTGCTTTCTTGATAGATCAAGAACGGAGCGCTGCGGCCATCGGCGGCTTCTTTAATCGCAGTCCACAGTTGTACAAGGTAATCGAGGTCCCACTGTAGTTCTTGGCTGTTACGGCCTAAACCCGCAGTGCGTACGATTAAACCCATATCAGCAGGGGCGTTCAGAGAGTTGAGGGCTTCGCGCAGTTCGTTGCGTTCTTCGCCTTCAATACGGCGAGAAATACCACCAGCACGTGGGTTATTTGGCATCAGCACCATATAACGGCCGGCGAGGCTGATAAAAGTGGTGAGGGCTGCGCCTTTGTTGCCGCGCTCTTCTTTTTCAACTTGAACGATCACTTCTTGGCCTTCAGTCAGCACGTCTTTGATATTAACGCGGCCGGTGCTTTCGCCAGTTTTCTTGAAGTATTCGCGGGAAATTTCTTTCAGAGGGAGGAAACCGTGACGCTCAGAACCGAAGTCCACGAAGGCGGCTTCTAAGCTGGGTTCTACGCGGGTAATACGGCCTTTGTAGATGTTTGATTTCTTCTGTTCACGTGCGCCTGACTCGATGTCGAGGTCAAACAAACGTTGTCCATCAACAAGTGCAACACGCAACTCTTCAGGCTGAGTTGCGTTAATTAGCATTCTTTTCATGGGGTACCAATATCTTCCGTGTTCACGGATCACGTAATTGGCACACTCGATCATTAGGGTTGGTGTCGGGGTCGCGCAGTTAAGTTAAATAGCTTAACCGTGTCTAGCGCACAAGGGTCATAAGCCGATGGCGCGACTGCGTCTCCAGTTGGCTGCAATATTTAAACTTGCTTGCAGCGCCTTTGTATCAGGAGGAGGAATCAGAGATTGGCCGCGGACGTGATGAAACGTCTGAATCAAAGCGTGTGGCTACGCAGGTCAATACTACTGTGCATCTCCACCCAACACATTTCCCTTTAATAAGTCGGGTGCCGCTCGGTGTGTTCGTGAGCGGGTTTATAAAAATACGATCGCAATGGTGCGTTCGCGGATTATGTTTCTCTACAGCTTTGGCTAAGTCGTGTGCTGCTTAGCGAGGTGGCTGTGACCTGTAACAATACTCAAACCAGATGAGGGTCAACGTTTTGTTTTAATTTGTTTTAGCGTCGGCTTTTATCTGACTGCTTTTGGCAGCCTTCAGAATATAGCAGTATGTGCTGTTTTCTTCAATAAATAAGTGGGTCAGGGCAGCGCTGTTTTATCTGGATGGCTTTTGTATTGAGGGTGCGGGTCTTGGCTGCAATTTGCTAAGTGTCGCGGCTGGTTTGTTGTTAACATTGCAGCATTGATGCTGGGCTACTTTTTGGATGTGTATAGTTATGACTAAGATGGATTCGCAAGCCGCGATCGGTGTGCAGTTACTTGAAGTGTCGGCAGGCCTAGAAGGGCAGCGCATTGATAATTTTCTGTTGGCGCGCTTAAAGGGCGTGCCTAAAACTATGATCTACCGCATTTTACGCAAGGGCGAGGTGCGCGTGAATAAAGGGCGGATTAAGCCTGATTATCGAATTAAAGAAGGCGATATCGTGCGCGTACCACCCATGCGCATGACTCAAGCCGATGAACCAGTGCCCTTGGCTAAGAGTTTGTTAGAACGTCTTGAGGCTGCGATTGTCTACGAAGATAAGGGTCTGATTGTTTTAAATAAGCCTGCCGGAATTGCCGTGCATGGTGGCAGTGGTCTGACCTATGGCGTGATTGAAGCCTTTCGCCAGATGCGCCCGCTGTGTAAAGAAATTGAGTTGGTGCACCGACTTGATCGCGACACCTCAGGTTTATTGATGATTGCCAAAAAACGCAGCATGTTGCGTCATTTGCATGAAGCCTTGCGCGGCGATGGGGTGGATAAACGTTATATGGCGCTGGTGCGTGGCCGTTGGCCGGCGTCGCGCAAACAAGTGGACGCGCCGTTGCAGAAGAGCAATGTGCGTTCCGGTGAACGTATGGTTGAAGTCAATCAAGAAGGTAAAGACGCTTTGACCTTATTTAAGGTGCTGCGCCGTTTTGGTGAGTTTGCCACCTTAATCGAGGCCAGTCCGATCACCGGTCGTACTCACCAGATTCGAGTGCATGCTTTATATGCAGGGCATGCGATTGCGGGTGACAGTAAATATGGTGATGAAGACTTCTCTAAAGAAATCCGCGAGCTGGGTGGTAAACGTTTATTTTTACATGCTTGTGATTTGCGTGTGACTTTGCCCGATGGCGAAGTATTGGCCGTGCATGCTGAGCCAGAAGAACAGTGGCAGGATGTGATTAAACAATTGGTCGATGGTTAAGGCTGTTGCTGTGCGTTTTTCGGTCGGGCTTGAGCTCGGCATGTTGCGCTAAAGGCGAGCCACAGTCTTGCGCATAGGCGATCGACAACGATGTTATACACATTTAAAAGATTTTTATATTCAGGAGAATTGGGTGGATAGGTTTAGGCTGTTGATTTTTGATTGGGATGGCACCTTAGTGGATTCGATTATGCGCATTATTGAGGCGATGCATGTGGCCTCTGATAGCTGCGCGGTGCCGCGTTGTACCGATGATGAAGTGCGCGCAATTATTGGCTTGGCCATGCCGCAAGCCTATGATGTGCTGTACCCTGAGGCGGATGATGCGGATTTAAAACAGCGCTTTATTACCGCCTACAGTGATGAGTATATTCGTTTAGAAGAGCAGCCCTCAGCGTTTTATCCGGGGGTGTTGGATGCGCTGGAGCAGTATCGCAGTGCTGGCTATCAATTGGCCGTTGCCACGGGGAAAAGCCGTCGTGGTTTGCACCGGGTGTTAAGCGGGCACAAAATGGTCGACTATTTTGACATCACCCGCTGCGCCGATGAAACGCGTAGCAAGCCCGATCCGTTAATGCTCCACGAGATTTTACAGTACTGCTCAGCCGCGCCACAGCAGGCTATTATGGTCGGCGATTCGCCCTTTGATTTGCGCATGGCTAATAATGCCAGAGTGCCGGGTGTTGCGGTCAGTTACGGTGCCCAGCCCTTGAGCGTGTTGCAGCAAGAGCGTCCGGTGTTAGCCATTGATCACTTTTCTGAACTGACCACTTGGTTGCAACAGCAGCCCAATACTTTACTTAAGCTTAAGGGAGCCTTGCATGACTGATAACTCAGGTGATCGCCCAAGAGATCCTTGGACTGATAATAGCCATATTGATAACTCGCCCCCTAGCGCAAAGGATTCATCGATGACTGATCACAATGTTGATAGCAAAACATGGAAGCTGCTGGAAAAAGCAGTACTCGCCAGCGTCAGTGAGCAACGTCGCTCACGGCGTTGGGGTATCTTTTTTAAATTACTAACCTTTACCTACTTAATGGGTATGCTGTTCTTTTTCTCACCGTTTGCAGGCAGTAGCAAAAGCGTAACCACAGGTGCACATACAGCGTTAATTGAAGTGCGTGGAATGATTGCCGATCAAGAGAGTGCCAGCGCCGATAACATTGTCAGCGCATTGCGTAAGGCCTTTGCCGATAAAAACACCAAAGGCGTTGTACTACGCATCAACAGTCCTGGCGGTAGTCCAGTCCAGTCAGGCTATATTTATGATGAAATTCGCCGCTTGCGCGTGCTGCATCCAGATACCAAAGTTTATGCGGTGATCAGTGATCTTGGCGCGTCCGGAGCCTATTATATTGCCAGCGCCGCGGATGAGATTTATGCCGATAAATCCAGTCTCGTTGGCTCGATTGGTGTGACTGCGGCCGGTTTTGGTTTTGTTGGTAGCATGGAAATGCTTGGTGTAGACCGTCGCGTTTATACCTCGGGTGAACACAAAGCGTTCCTTGATCCCTTCCAGCCACAAAATGCAGAAGAAACGAAATTTTGGCAAAGCGTGCTGCAAACTACGCATAAGCAATTTATTGCTAGCGTCAAACAAGGCCGTGGCGACCGCTTAAAAGATGCTGAGCATCCAGAACTGTTTTCTGGCTTGATTTGGACCGGTGAACAAGCGCTAGAGTTAGGCTTGGTTGATGCGCTTGGCAACAGCAGTTATGTAGCGCGTGAAGTGATTGGTCAAGCAGAGATTGTGGACTTCACCTTAGAAGAATCACCTTTTGATCGTTTTGCCAAACGGCTAGGTGCCAGCGTGGCGGAGCGTATCGCGATTCTGGCCGGCTTTAGTGGGCCGCAGTTGCGTTAAAATATAACGCTGGTTGTGAATTCAACACTCTCGGTTAAACGAGAGTGTTGGTATGACAGCGCAAAGGATGACGCTGGCTTTGTTTTATCGGCTGGAAGCCGGTCGTTTCTATCGTGGCCTCGAAGAGAAACTGGCTATAGCGCAACGGGCTAGAAATAAAACCCAAGTTAAAACCATTCACGCCAAGATTGCTAACCGTAGAAAAGATGCGCTGCACAAGTTCAGCCGCGAGTTGGTCAACCGCTGCGGTGAAATCTATGTGGGTAATGTCAGTCGTTTAAAACTCGTTAAAACCAAGATGGCCAAGTCAGTGCTGGACGCTGGCTGGGGTCAATTAAAAACAATGCTGGACTATAAATGCGCTCACGCAAGCATTGTTTTTAAGGAAGTAAACGAGGCATACACCACCCAAGCCTGTTCGAGCTGTGGCAGCTTGCCCGAATCGAGGCCGAAAGGTATCGCAGGACTTGGAATAAGAGAATGGACGTGCAGTGGGTGCGGTGTCACCCACGATCGCGATATCAATGCGGCACAAAACATTCTCGCGGTCGGGCATGGCCGTCTAGCAGTAGGAATCCCCGTCTCTTTAGGGCGGTGAGGATGTCAAGAAGCTGCGCGTCTTATTTTTTACTCCTGCTTAATCGAGCTAACCTGCAAGCAACCTAAGCTAGCGCCTTGCCTTTACACTCTTTACGCAGCTGCTTCGCCGCTTGCACCATGTGCTCCAGCGCAGCTTTGGTTTCTGGCCAAGCGCGGGTTTTGAGGCCGCAGTCTGGGTTGACCCAGAGCTGTTCCACAGCAATGCGTTTGGCGGCTTTGCGCAGTAAGTTGGCCATTTCTTCGCTGTCCGGTACCCGTGGTGAGTGAATGTCGTAGACACCGGGGCCAATGTCGTTGGGGTAATGGAAGGTTTCAAAGGCTTCCAGTAATTCCATATCTGAGCGTGAGGTTTCAATGGTGATCACATCGGCATCCATCGCAGCGATGGAGTCGATGACATCATTGAACTCGCTGTAGCACATGTGGGTGTGAATCTGGGTTTCATCGCGCACGCCGCTGGCGGTCAGGCGGAAGGCTTCGGTAGCCCAATTCAAATAGTTCTGCCACTGGGCTTTGCGCAGCGGTAAACCTTCACGGAAAGCGGCTTCGTCAATTTGAATGATTTTAATCCCAGCGGCTTCCAGATCCACCACTTCATCGCGAATGGCTAAAGCCAATTGCCGCGCTTGTTCTTCGCGTGACACATCTTCACGGGGGAAGGACCACATCAGCATGGTTACTGGGCCGGTGAGCATGCCTTTCATAATTTTATCGGTCTGCTGCTGGGCGTATGTGATCCATTCCACCGTCATCGCCTGTGGACGGCTTAAGTCGCCGTAGATCACTGCAGGTTTTACACAACGTGAACCATAGCTTTGCACCCAACCAAAGCGGGTGAACAAGTAGCCGTCCAGTTGCTCGGCAAAGTACTCGACCATGTCATTGCGCTCGGCTTCGCCGTGTACCAATACATCCAGACCTAAGTCTTCCTGAACTTTAACTGCGTGTTGGATTTCGGCCTGCATGGCTGCTTGGTAATCAGCTTCGCTCAGTTTGCCTTGGCGAAAGGCTAAACGCGCCGCGCGGATCTCCTGAGTCTGGGGGAAAGAACCTATGCTAGTGGTTGGAAACAGAGGTAAATCCAAACGCTCGCGCTGCAGTTTGATGCGCTCGGCAAAGACTGATTGACGCTGGCTGTCCGCTGCGGTGACTGCCGCTAAACGGGCCTGTACTTCGGGTTTATGGATGCGTGGCGAGTTGGCGCGGCTGGCTTGTACCTTACGGCTCTGCTGCAGTGCTGCTTTCACTTTGGCGCTGTCTGGATTGTTTAGCGCTTCAGCTAAGAGGGCCACTTCTGCGGTTTTTTGTACGGCAAAGGCCAGCCAGCTTTTCAGCTCTGCATCGAGCTGATCTTCGCGATCTAAATCCACAGGGCTGTGCAACAGTGAGCAGGATGGCGCGACCCAGAGACGATCACCTAAACGCTCTTGTGCGTGCGCTAGGGTTTCCAATACTTTTTCCAGATCACAACGCCAGACGTTGCGGCCATTGACCACGCCCAGCGATAACACTTTATAGGCAGGTAAGCGGTCAAGAATCGTCGGATACTGTTCGGGCGCGCGTACCAGGTCGATGTGTAAGCCATCAACGGGCAAGGCAGCGGCCAAACCCAGGTTATCTTCTAAGCCTGAGAAGTAAGTGGCCACCAGTTTTTTAACCGGCTCCGCTTGCAGTAAGTTATAAGCGCGCTCAAAGGCGTTTTTCCATTCTTGCGGCAGATCTAGGCTTAGAATCGGCTCATCAATTTGCACCCACTCCACACCCTGCGCCGCTAAACGTTGGAAAATTTCGCCATAGATGGGCAGTAATTTGTCGAGCAAGTCTAACTTGTTAAAGTCTTCACCTTTGACTTTACCCAGCCACAACCAGGTCAGTGGGCCTATGACCACAGGTTTCACTGTATGACCCAAGGCTAAGGCTTCGTCGACTTCTTCAAACAATTGCTCCCAGCTTAATGAGAACTCAAGGTCCGCGGTCAACTCAGGAACAAGGTAGTGGTAGTTGGTATCAAACCATTTGGTCATTTCTTGCGCGTGGGCACCGCCGCAGCAGCTGCTTTCTACCACACCGCGGGCCATGGCAAATAAAGTGTCTAGGCTGGGTTTTTCGCCAGCTTTGGCAAAGCGCTCTGGCACTACACCAAAAGTTAATGAGTGGGTCAGCACTTGGTCATACCAGGCAAAATCACCCACTGGCACTAAATCTAAACCGGCATCTTTTTGCAATTGCCAGTGTTTAGCGCGCAACTCACGGCCCACTTGGCGCAAATTGTCTTCAGTGATGTCGCCTTTCCAGTATGCTTCTACAGCTTGCTTTAATTCGCGATCGCCGCCAATCCGGGGGAAACCTAAGTTATGTGCTACGGCCACGGGCCTTCTCCTCTAAAATGAATGAGGCTATTGTCGGCACTTCTTATGAATGAGACAATTTCAAAATATTATTGATCATCAACAATTTTATTCATGTTGATGCAGTTAAGGATAATGCATGCTGGATATTCGCCATTTAAAAACACTGTGCGCTTTGCGTGATGCGGGCAGTTTAGTCGAGGCTGCAGAACGTCTGCATTTGACCCAGTCCGCCCTCTCCCACCAATTTAAAGAGATGGAAGAACGTCTCGACATGCAGCTCTTTGTGCGCAAAACAAAACCTGTGCGCTTTACCAGTGCTGGCTTACGTTTGCTCAGGCTGGCCGATGAAGTCTTGCCTTTAATGCGCAGCGCTGCCCGTGATATCACCCGTTTACAAGGTGGCTCGGCCGGTCGTTTACATATGGCGATTGAGTGCCACAGCTGTTTTCAGTGGCTGATGCCGACCATTGATCAGTTTCGTGATGCGTGGCCGGAAGTGGAGTTGGATTTAGCTTCGGGCTTTTCTTTTGCTCCGCTGCCAGCGCTGGCGCGGGGTGATTTGGATTTGGTGGTCACCGCTGACCCCATTGAGCTCAGCGGCATCAGTTATATCCCGCTGTTTGCCTATGAAGCTTTATTAGCTGTGGCCAAGCAGCACCCTCTGGCACAGAAGGCTTATGTCGAACCTGAAGATCTGCGCAATGAAGTGCTCATCACCTACCCGGTGGAACATGATCGCTTAGATATTTTTAACCACTTTTTAGAACCGGCTGATGTTGAGCCAGCGCACGTGCGCACTGCGGAACTCACAGTGATGATGATGCAATTGGTCGCCAGTGGCCGTGGCGTCTGTTGTTTGCCCAATTGGGCGATGCATGAATACACCTCCAAAGGCTATGTCAGCGCGCGGCGTTTAGGTGAAGAAGGTTTGTTTTCCACACTCTATGCGGCGGTACGCACCGATATGCTCGATGCGGCTTTTATGAAGGATTTTTTACTGACCGCAAAAGACACCTCCTTTACCACCCTGGCTGGGGTGAGCGCGGTGAAAGAGTAATGCCACACCACGGCACTTAGCCGAGCAAGATAATGGACCAGACCGCAGCAATCACCGTCATACCGACCATTTGTGCGGCGCTGCCCATATCTTTAGCGTTTTTCGATAATGGATGTTTATCCAGAGAAATCCGATCCACCGTGGCTTCAATCGCTGAGTTGAACAACTCAATAATCAGCGAGAGTAAACACACGGCAACCATCAAGGCATGCTCAGCACGAGAGATATCGAGCAAGAAGCTGATGGGAATTAAAATAGCGTTCAGTAGTAATAACTGACGAAACGCAGCCTCGCCAATAAACGCAGCACGCAGGCCAGCGACTGAATAGCCAGCAGCGTTTAGAATGCGGCGTACACCGGATTTACCTTTAAATGGGGACATAGCGACCTAAACAAAGCAGTTAAATAGTGAAATCATCAGCGGCACAGCTATTTAATAACAGTGATGCCGCTGATCTTGGGAGTTATTCGCTCTGTGGAATAGATTCCATTTGCTGCAATAATAAAGCCGCCTGAGTACGAGTGCGTACATTCAGCTTGCGGAAAATGGCGGTGACATGGGCTTTAACCGTGGCTTCTGAAACATTTAGATCATAGGCAATTTGCTTATTGAGCAAACCATCACACACCATGGTTAAGACGCGAAACTGTTGCGGAGTTAAGCTGGCTAAACCTGCGCTGGCGGCTTTTTCTTCCGCTGTGACTGCGGCTGTTGCTGCGGTTTGTGCCGGCCACCACACCTCACCATCAAGCACCACTTGTACCGCTTGCTGGATATCTTCCAGTGGGCTGGACTTTGGAATAAAACCGCTGGCGCCAAACTCACGTGCGCGTGCCATAACGGTGGACTCTTCTTGCGCTGAGATCATCACCACTGGAATCTGTGGGTATTGCCCCCGCAATAACACCAATCCAGAAAAACCATGTGCGCCTGGCATATTTAAATCCAGTAGCACTAAGTCCCAATCTGCTTTCTCTTGAAGGCGGCTTTCTAACTCAGCAATATTTTCCACTTCAACTAAACGTACAGTGTTCCCCAAGCTTAAGGTCAGTGCTTGACGTAAAGCGCTGCGGAATAGCGGGTGGTCATCTGCAATCAGTATTTCATAGGCAGCCATCATTTAGGATCCTGTTTCTTTATTATAGTAGTGCTGTGCATCTTGCCGTTCAGTGGCAGAGCGACCACATATAAGACCATAACTGACCGCCCTCACTTTTATACAAGTAACCACAAGCATATCTGCTGATGTGTTTTGTCTTACAATCTAGGGCTTATAGTACAGAAAACTTAGCCAAAGGTCTTATATTGGTAACAATAATTCACACTTTATTACTGGCTCAGCCCCTCTTGAATGGATCAGTAACGAATAAAGTGTTCGCGATAATACTTTAACTCCGCGATGGAATCTTGAATGTCTGCCAGCGCCAAGTGCACTTCGCCTTTTTTAAAACCCTCACGCAGCTCCGGAGCCCAACGCGCCACCAACTCTTTGATTGTAGAAACATCGAGATTGCGGTAATGGAAATAGGCTTCCAGCTTCGGCATATGTCGGTATAAAAAGCGGCGATCTTGGCAAATACTGTTGCCACAAATCGGCGAAGTATTGGCTGGCAGCCACTTTTCTAAAAAGGCTAGGGTCTGCGCTTCAGCTTCAGCCTCAGTGATGCGACTGTCACGTACACGCTGGGTTAAACCGCTACCGCCGTGCTGGCGAGTATTCCACTCATCCATACCGGCTAGCACTTCATCCGACTGATGAATTGCCAGTACAGGGCCTTCTGCAAGGATATTGAGCTGGCTGTCGGTCACGATAGTGGCCATTTCAATGATCAGGTCATTATCGGTATCGAGACCGGTCATTTCCAAATCAATCCAAATTAAATTTTGTGCACTGTACATGGCTCACCTCAAGGTTATGCAACCTGCCGACACCGCGACAGACGGGTGGTTTAAATGCAGCTTTTTAAGGCATCAATTAATTTTTGATTCTGCTCATCAGTGCCGATAGTGATACGCAAAAACTGGTCAATACGCGGCTGCTTAAAGTGACGCACCAGTACACCTTGCTCACGTAATTGCGCAGCCAACTCTTGTGCGTCGCGACTTTTATGCCGCGCAAAAACAAAGTTAGCCGCTGACGGCAACACCTCAAAATCGAGAGCACTTAAGGCCTCAACTACCCACTCACGACTGGCAATGACTTTATTGCGGGTGAAGTGGAAGTGATCAGCATCAGCAAAAGCAGCAGCCGCACCAGCAATCGCAGCACGATCCAACGGATAAGAGTTAAAGCTATTTTTAATCCGCTCCAATCCTTCAATCAAATCAGGGTGACCCACGGCAATCCCGACACGTAAACCGGCTAAGGAGCGTGACTTGGATAAGGTTTGCGTGACCAATAAGTTATCGTATTGTTTAACTAAACTGATCGCCGACTCGCCACCAAAATCAATATAGGCCTCATCCACCAAGACCACTGAATCAGGATTAGCTTTTAAAATTTGCTCAACCTTATCCAACTCCAGCAAGCAGCCTGTGGGCGCATTGGGATTGGGAAAAATAATACCGCCATTCGGTTGTTGGTAGTCTTCCACTCGAATCTGAAAATTTTCATCCAGCGCCACTTGCTGCTGTTTGATGCCATAGAGGCCGCAGTACACGGGATAAAAACTGTAACTGATATCAGGAAACAGTAAAGGCTTGTCGTGCTGAAACAATGCATGAAAAGCATGCGCCAGCACTTCATCCGAGCCATTCCCGACAAATACATACTGCGGACCCACTGAATAGTAATCAGCCACGGCATGTTTAAGCAGATCGCTATTGGGATCAGGATACAGGCGCAGGTCTTCATTGATTTGCGTCTGCATCGCAAGGATGGCCTTAGGCGATGGCCCATACGGGTTTTCATTGGTATTGAGCTTGACTAAACGCTCAATCTTCGGTTGCTCACCCGGTACATAAGGCACCAGATTATTAACAAACGGACTCCAAAACTTGCTCACGTGTTGCGCTCCTAAACTGAGTCAATCGCCACGTCTTACGCAGCGATTTAAATGCTCGATAACCACCATTTGCAGCGATTAGTCTATCGGTCTAATCCGCCTTGATACGGTATTCGGCTGAACGCGCGTGCGCGGTTAACGACTCACCACGCGCTAACACCGAGGCCACTTTACCCAACTCAGAGGCCCCCTCAGGGCTGCAATAAATGATGGATGAGCGCTTTTGGAAATCATATACGCCTAAGGGTGATGAGAAGCGCGCAGTACCTGAAGTGGGCAATACGTGGTTTGGCCCAGCACAATAATCGCCTAAGGCTTCCGCGGTGTAACGGCCCATAAAGATCGCTCCCGCATGACGAATCAGCGGCAGTAATTCCTCAGGATTTTCAACCGATAACTCTAAGTGTTCTGGCGCAATACGGTTGGCCACTGCAATGGCTTGCGCCATATCAGCCACCTGAATCAAAGCACCGCGCTCACGTAATGACACGCGAGCAATGCTTTCACGCTCTAAGGTTGGCAGTAGACGCTGCATGCTTTGCTCAACGCGATCGAGGAAGTCCGCATCAGGACTGAGCAGAATGGATTGGGCGTCTTCATCGTGTTCCGCTTGCGAGAATAGATCCATGGCAATCCAATCCGGATCGGTTTTACCATCGCAGACCACCAAAATCTCTGATGGGCCAGCAATCATATCAATCCCGACTTTACCGAACACATGGCGTTTAGCCGTGGCAACATAGATATTGCCAGGACCGACAATCTTATCTACCGGCGGCACACTTTCGGTACCGTAGGCCAGCGCCGCCACTGCTTGCGCGCCACCAATGGTAAAGACACGGTCAACACCAGCAATCGCCGCCGCCGCCAAAACCAATTCGTTGATCTCACCACGCGGTGTCGGTACCACCATCACCACTTCAGGCACACCCGCGACCTTGGCAGGTATAGCATTCATCAAGACTGAAGACGGATAGGAGGCTTTACCACCGGGCACATAGAGACCTGCGCGATCCAGAGGGGTAATTTTTTGGCCCAGCACGGTGCCATCGGCTTCTTGGTAGCGCCATGAGTCTTGCACTTGGCGCTCGTGGTACAGACGCACACGTTCAGCCGCTGTTTCCAGTGCGCTGCGTTGCTCAGGAGTAATACGGGTCAGGGCCAATTCAAGACGTTCACGCGGCAGAATCAAGTCACTCATCTGCGCCACATCAAGACCATCAAACTGACGGGTGTAATCAATCAGTGCGGCATCACCGCGCGTGCGTACATTATCAATGATATCTAATACGCGCTGATTAATGCTGGCATCAGACACACTTTCCCAACTTAATAGCTGATCAAGTTGGGTAGTAAACGCTGCATCTTGGGCATTTAAACGTCGAACAAACTTCGCTGCAGTCATAGCGGGCCTCAATAGTAAAAAAACATTCGGGCGCCGCCAGACTAGCAAACCTTCTGCGCGGGCACCCGATCAATTCGGCTATGACGCAGATAGGTTGTGTGCATCAGCACACAAGCAGACTTACTATCAGTGTCGTGCGTTAACCGCAGCACTTAAGGTATCAATCAACGCTTGAATATCAGCATGCTTCATTTTCATTGAAGCTCGATTGACAATTAAACGTGAACTGATATGTGCGATCAGCTCTTGCGGCTCCAAACCATTGGCGCGCAAGGTGTTACCAGTATCAACTACGTCAATGATTTTATCAGCCAGCCCGACTAGCGGTGCCAATTCCATTGAACCGTACAGTTTAATGATATCCACCTGACGACCTTGCTCAGCATAGTAACGTTTGGCCACATTGACGAACTTAGTCGCGACACGCAAACGGCCAGTTGGCTCAGGGGCATCCACAGCGCCAGCGGTCATCAACTTGCACTGGGCAATCTGCAAATCGAGCGGTTCGTACAAACCTTGGCCGCCGTACTCAAGCAGCACATCTTTACCCGCTACACCGAGATCCGCTGCGCCTAGCTCAACATAAGTTGGCACATCGGTGGCGCGTACGATCAGTAAACGCACATCATCACGCGTCGTGGGGATGATGAGTTTACGGCTTTTTTCTGGATTTTCGGTCGGTACAATACCCGCCTGCTCTAATAGCGGCAGGGTATCGTCCAGAATCCGACCTTTGGATAATGCAATAGTTAACATAAGACTAGCCTGGTACTCGACGGATTTTCGCACCAAGGAGTTGCATTTTTTCCTCGATACATTCGTAACCGCGATCAATATGATAAATGCGGTCGATTAGGGTATCACCCTCAGCCATTAAAGCAGCAATCACCAAACTGGCTGATGCACGTAAATCAGTGGCCATCACCGGCGCTGCTTTGAGCTGTTGGATGCCAGTGACAATCGCGGTATTGCCTTCTATTTGAATTTTCGCACCCATGCGCTGCATTTCCTGCACATGCATAAAGCGGTTTTCAAAAATCGTTTCAATCACAGTACCTGTGCCTTCTGCCACCGCATTTAAGGCAATAAATTGCGCTTGCATATCGGTTGGGAACGCAGGGTATGGCGCAGTACGCACATTGACTGCTTTAGGTCGTTTGCCATGCATATTCAGCTCAATCCAGTCTTCACCTGTGGTGATTTCTGCACCGGCTTCTTGCAGCTTAGACAGCACCGCCTCAAGAATCGTTGGATCAGTATCTTTTAACTTAACGCGACCACCGGTCACGGCAGCAGCAACCAAATAGGTGCCAGTTTCAATACGGTCAGGCATCACATGGTAGCGCGCGCCACCGAGCTTTTCCACACCATCAATAATAATGGTATCAGTACCTGCGCCTTGGATTTTCGCCCCCATAGCAATCAAGCAATTGGCTAAGTCAACGATCTCTGGCTCACGCGCAGCGTTCTCTAGAGTGGTACGGCCTTTCGCTAAGGTCGCCGCCATCAAAATATTTTCAGTACCTGTCACGCTGACAATATCAAAGAAGAAATTGCCACCGCGCAAACCACCTTCAGGTGCTTTGGCTTTAATGTAACCATTTTCTACGGTAATTTCTGCACCCAGCGCTTCTAAACCGCGAATGTGTAAGTCAACTGGACGTGAACCAATCGCACACCCGCCAGGCAAGGCCACTTCGGCTTGGCCAAAGTGCGCCACCATAGGTCCTAATACTAAGATCGATGCGCGCATGGTTTTGACTAAATCATAGGGTGCAATCAGCGTTTTAATGGTGCGCGGATCCACTTCAACACTGAGTTTTTCGTCAATAACAGGCTCAATGCCCATACGGCCAAACAGCTCAATCATCGTGGTAATATCGTGCAGGTGCGGTAAATTGCACACAGTCACAGGCGCACTGGCTAATAAAGTTGCTGCCAAAATAGGTAACGCCGCGTTTTTTGCACCTGAAATACGAATCTCACCGTCTAAACGATGACCTCCGCTAATAATTAGTTTATCCATTAGAATCTCGTTTGGTTGCTTTAAGAGCGGTCGGCCCAAGCCGTGCGAGTATAAAACTTCATCGTAACCGCATGCATGCTGCCATCAGCAATCCAAGGGTTTATCACTGCGTACACTTGTTGCTGACGCTTGACAGGGCTTAAGACGGCCAAATCGTCACTGATAATATTCAACTGAAAATTACAGCCTTCGCCTTCCACTTCAACCTGGGTGTTTAATAGTTTTTCTTCTAACAGTTGTTTTACTGCTACAGCTTGCATAATTAACCTCATTGACAGCAGCCAGCATCTTTGCGGCCGCTACATTAGCACTTATTTAATTTTTACTGCACAGACAAGGTCAGGGTTCAATCCCGAGAATCTCGGTTAAGCCGCAGACTTGGGCAATTTTGCGCATATCTTCAGGTAGCTCAGACAGCTGCACTGTTTTACCGTATTGCTGGCCATCGCGCATAAAGGCTAATAATAAAGCCAGCCCGACACTACTGGACTTGTCCACCCCTGCACAATTTAACTCTACAGTCGGTACCGCACTGGCACGGATTAAGGCACGTCCTTGCTCACGTAGCAAAGGTCCGGTGCTGTAATCCAACACACCTTTAATGTGCATAACGCCTTGTGCATTCATAGTAACATCGGCCTGCGACTGACTCACGCCTCCTCCTCAGCAGCACGTGTCTTAGCTACTGTGTCGACCCAAGAATCAATCACTCGGTCAAGGTTATGCGCATTGCGCTGCATGGCTTCGGCAAACTGATCTCTAAATAACTTGCCAAGATTAATGCCGTTCAGTACTACGTTACGCATACGCCATTGGTTATCGATTTTAACCATAGTGTAAGAGACGGGGTACACAATACCTTTATGATCCGTGACTTCCATACGTACTTCACTGCGCATATCTCCTTGCGCAAGGCTGCCTGGCAGAACGCGAATACTTTGATTATCGTACTCAAGCAAGGCATTGCCATAAAACTGCATCAAGCTGCGTTTAAAGTTCTCTTGAAAGCGCTGCATTTGTGCAGGTGTTGCCCGCCGTGAGTAACGCACAGTCATTACACTTTTGGAAATACCATCAGCGTCCACCACTGGACCCAAAATTGTGTCCATCGCCGTATAAAAAGCTGCTGGATCAGTACGGTATTTATCTTTATTGGCCTTTAAATCGGCCAACAGGCTATTGGTGGTTTGTTCCACCACCGTATGCGCATCAATGGCTGCGACACTGACGCCGGTGAAGGCCAGCAAGGTGAATAATAAAGCATGACGTAACATGGCCAACATAATGATTATTCCTGATTAACAGTGTTCATTAAAAACTTACCAATCAGCTCTTCAAGGACCAAAGAGGACTGAGTGTCATAAATCACATCACCATCCTTTAAGACCTCATCTTCGCCACCGACACTGAAGCTGATATATTTTTCGCCCAGCAAACCCGCAGTCAGAATCAATGCGGTGCTGTCAATCGGCAGATTATTAACTCTGCGCTGTACTTCCATAGTGACCTTACCAGTGTAGGTTTCTGTGTCGAAATCAATCGCCACCACCTTCCCCACAGTCACCCCAGCCATCGTCACTTTAGCGCGTGTGGTTAAACCAGCGATATTGTCAAAGTGAGCAATTAATTTATAGGTATCGGTGCTACTGGCAACGGTTAAGCCACTGACCCTAAGAGCCAATAACAATAACGCGAGAATACCTGCCAATAAAAACACGCCCACACTAATCTCTACGGCACGGATTCGCATCAGAAATCTCCAAACATTAAAGCAGTCAAAATAAAGTCCAAACCCAACACCGCTAACGAGGCATACACCACCGTACGCGTGGTGGCACGACTGATCCCTTCCGACGTGGGTTCGCAATCATAGCCTTGGAATACCGCAATCCAAGTCACTACAAAAGCAAACACGACACTTTTAATCACGCCATTGAGCACATCATTATAAAAGTCGACACTGTTGGTCATATTGCCCCAGTACGAGCCCTCATACACACCCAACCAATCCACCGCGACCATCGCGCCGCCCCAAATCCCCACCACGGAAAAAATCGCCGCCAGTAAGGGCATTGAGATAAAGCCAGCCCATAAACGCGGGGCAATAATATATTTAAGCGGATCAACCCCGATCATCTCAAGGCTCGACAACTGCTCAGTGGATTTCATATTGCCAATTTCTGCGGTTAAGGCCGAACCGGCGCGCCCAGCAAACAGTAATGCAGTGACCACCGGCCCCAATTCACGCAGCAAGGTCAAAGCAACCATTTGCCCAACCGCTTGTTCAGAGCCAAAGTCAACCAAGATACTATAGCCTTGCAGCGCCAGCACCATGCCAATAAACAGCCCCGAAACAATAATAATCGCCAGCGATAATACGCCAACCGAGTACAACTGTTTAACCAGCAAATGCAGACCTGTACCCGCCCCGCCTCGACCAATCAACACATGCCATAAAAATATCAGCGAACGGCCCAACGCTTGCACCGTGTCTAGGCCTGAGCGGCCCAATAAAGCGATACGCTCGAGTAACGACTTGCGCGCCATTTAGCGACCTCCTAATAAGTCGTTACGATAGTCCGGTGCGTCAAAGTGAAACGGCACCGGTCCATCTGGAATGCCTTGCATAAACTGACGAATGCGTGGGTTCTCTGAATTCATTAATTCGTCTGGCTTACCTTGGCCCAACACCTGACCATCACCTATGACATACAAATAATCAGAAATACTCGCCGTTTCTGCCAGATCATGCGATACCACTACACTGGTAATACCCAAAGCATCGTTGAGTAAGCGAATTAAACGCACCAACACACCTTTAGCAATAGGATCTTGACCAACAAAGGGCTCGTCATACAATAAAATATCTGGGTCTAAGGCAATTGCCCGCGCTAAGGCGACACGGCGTTTCATCCCGCCGGATAACTCGTCAGGCATTAAATCAATCGCCCCGCGCAAACCCACTGCTTGCAACTTCATTAAGACAATATCGCGGATCATTTCATCGGGCAGCTGGGTGTGCACGCGCAATGGAAAGGCGACGTTCTCAAACACATTTAAATCCGTAAACAGCGCACCACTTTGAAATAGCACACCAAACTGCTTGCGCATATCAAATAAATCACTGCGCGATAAGTCTGGCAGGTTTTGCCCGTTGACCCAGACTTCGCCTTGTTCAGGCTTAAGTTGTGCCGCCATCAGGCGTAATAATGTAGTTTTTCCACAACCTGACGGGCCCATCACACCAGTGACTTTGCCACGCGGGAAACGGATATCGACATTATCGAAAATTTTTCGCGAGCCGCGATTAAAGGTCAATCCTTTTAGCTCTACGGCGAAAGCATCGTCAGCCGACATGTAAACTCCCGCTAAATAAAATCAAGTGGCTGAAAGCTAGAGTATTCCTAGATATTTTCAGCATGCAATAAACCACGCAATATAGCACTGTCAGAGCAGACACCCAATAGCGAAGGCCTACAGTGACACAAAACAGTGTGGGGTTTCACAGAATAGTTTTAAGCAAAAAAGGCACTTTAAAAGTGCCTTTTTGTAATTGACGCACTGCGTTAGCAATTAATGCTGATGGCCGCCAGCACCGTGCACGTGACCATGCGCCAGTTCTTCTTCGCTCGCGGCACGCACACTGATGATTTTAACTTTGAAGTTAAGCGTCTGCCCAGCCAGTGGGTGGTTACCATCGATAGTGACCTGATCACCATCAACATCACGAATAGTCACAATTTGCATGCCACCGTCAGGCGCTGAAGCATGAAATTGCATACCCACTTCCAGCTCATCCACACCTTCAAACATTTCACGACCCAAGTTGGTGATCAACTCGGCGCTGTACTCACCGTACGCGTCTTCTGGTGCAATGCTCACTTCTAACTCATCGTCGACAGTTTTGCCGACCAATGCATTTTCTAAACCAGCAATAATGTTGCCTGCACCATGTAAATAAACCAACGGTTCTGCGCCTGCAGAACTGTCAATTACTTCACCAGCGTCGTTACTGAGCGTGTAGTCAATGGCGACAACGTGTTGATTGGCGATCAGCATAAAATAGAAACCTATATCAAAATGAATGTAGGCGAAAGTTTACCTGCACCTGAGCTGTAATGCGACTTTAGATTAAATAGACTAATGCGTACTTGACCTACCTCCCCTCGCGCATGAAGATTAGGAAACCTTATAAATGATCCGGCCTTTATATCTGCAGCACGGGGTCGCATCCAACTGTTTATTTTATGTAGCAAAAGGATCTTCAATGTCGTCTCGAAATGTACTGGTTATCAACAGCGGCAGCTCTTCTATCAAATTCGCACTAGTGAATGAGGACAGCGAACAATTTCTAATCCAAGGCTTAGCAGAGCGTTTAGGCAGCAGCGATGCCGTTTTAAACTGGCAACTGGGCGATGAGAAACATGTCGCACAATTACCCGGAGCAGACCACAAAGAGGCTTTTGCACGCTTATTACCTTTAGTGCAAAAAGCCAGCCATGGCAAACTCAATGGTATTGGTCACCGTGTCGTGCACGGCGGCGCCCACTTTACTGCCGCCTCTGCGCTGAACCGTGAGGTGATTGATGTGATTCGCCACGCGGCCGTATTGGCACCACTGCATAATCCCGCGGGTTTAATTGGTATTGACGCAGCCATGACGCTGTATCCTGAATTAACCCAAGTGGCTGTGTTTGATACCGCCTTCCACCAAACCATGCCGCCGCACGCTTACCGTTATGCTGTACCTGAGCACCTGTACACAGACCACCATGTGCGTCGTTACGGTTTCCACGGTACCAGCCATATGTATGTCAGCCGTAAAGCTGCGGTGATGACGGGCTTACCTGTTGAAGACAGCTGCTGGTTGACGGCACACCTGGGCAACGGTTGCTCCACCTGCGCCATCGTTAACGGTGAAAGTTTAGACACCAGCATGGGCTTAACGCCGCTGGAAGGTTTAGTGATGGGCACGCGCAGCGGTGATGTTGATCCAAGCTTGCACAACCATTTAGCGCGTACTTTAGGCTGGGATACTCAGCGTATTGAAACAGTACTGACCAAAGAAAGTGGTTTGCTGGGCTTATCTGGTCTATCCAATGATATGCGCACCCTGATCGAAGCCAGCAACAAAGGAGATGAGCGTGCCATTCTAGCGATTGAAGTCTTCTGCTACCGTTTAGCCAAATCACTGGCGGGCATGGCTTGTGCACTACCTAGACTGGATGGTTTGATTTTTACCGGCGGTATTGGTGAAAACGCCAGCTTAGTGCGCAGTAAAACACTGGAACACATGCGCTTATTCAACTTCAAGCTGGATGAAGCAGCAAACCTGAAGTGTATTCGTGGTGAAGAAGGTACTATCAGTGCTGAAAATCATCCGCGTGTATTGGTTATCCCGACCAACGAAGAACGCCAGATCGCTGTTGAAACACTGGCTTTAATCGACGCTAACGCTTAATACAGGACGCTTGATTCATGCACACATTTTTACTTGCTCCAACCGGATTTGGTGTTGGTTTATCATCGGTGAGCTTAGGCGTTGTACAAACCCTATTGCGCTCCGGCTTGAAAGTCGGTTTTTTTAAGCCGATTGCCCAACCGCACCCTGATGATGCGGGCCCCGAGCGCTCCAGCGCGCTGATGGAAGCCACCCACGGTATTCGCCAACCCAAAGCGCTATCGTTAGCCTATGTGGAGCGCATGATCGGCAATGGCCAACTGGATGAGCTGATGGAAGAAATCGTCAGCATGCACCAACAAATCCAAGCTGAGTACGACATTATTATTGTCGAAGGCATGACCCCATCACGCCAAGCCAACTACGCTGAACGGATCAATGTGCACTTAGCAAAAACCATGGACGCTGAAGTGATTCTGGTCAGTGCACAGAGCAGCGATGATCTCAATGAGCTGTCTGATCGCATTGAAATGCAGGCACAGCTGTTTGGCGGTACAAAAGACCCTAAAGTGCTGGGCGTGATTATCAATAAAGTCGCGGATACGCCGATAGGTGGTTTCGTTGAGCGCTTAAAAAGCCATCTGCCCGCGCTGCGCAAAGGCGATTTACATCTGATTGGTTGCATTGCCAAAAACGACGAATTAAACAATGCACGCACCAGTGACTTTGCCCAGCTTATAAAAGCTAAAGTGCACAACGCGGGTGATATTAATCAGCGCCGCGTGCAAAAAGTTATTTTATGCTCTCGCACTGTGGCCAATATCGTGCCCTTGCTGCAACCGGGCGTGTTAGTCGTATGCCCAGGCGACCGTGACGATATTATTTTGGCCACTAGTTTGGCGGAAATGAACGGTGTACTGCTGGCCGGCCTATTACTGACCGGCGACCTGACCCCCAATCCAAGCATTATGGACATTGGCGAACGCGCACTCAAAGGTGGCCTGCCAGTAATGAGCGTACCAACCGGCTCATACGATACCGCCTACAATTTGACGCGCCTATACAAAGGTATTCCAATCAGTGATACCGAGCGCGCCAAAGCCGTCACCGATTACATTGCCGGTCAACTGGATCAAGACTGGCTGGCTGCACGCTGCCAGACTACGCGCCAGCTGCTGTTATCACCGCCGGCCTTCCGCCACCAGCTGGTTAAGCGCGCGCAAGCAGCCAATAAACGTATTGTTCTGCCAGAAGGCAATGAACCACGTACCATTCAAGCTGCCGCGATTTGTCAAAAACGCGGTATTGCCCGCTGCGTACTGCTGGCCAAGCCTGATGAAGTGCATGCGATTGCTAAAGCGCAAGGTATTGAATTACCGGCTGACTTAGAAATCATTGATCCTGAGTCAATCCGTCAACGCTTTATTGCACCTATGGTTGAGCTGCGTAAAAGCAAAGGCCTCACTCCGCAATTGGCTGCTGTACAACTGGAAGACACCGTGGTGCTAGCCACTATGATGTTGGCTGAAGATGAAGTCGATGGCTTAGTCTCCGGCGCCGTACACACCACCGCCAGCACCATTCGTCCGGCTCTGCAGCTGATCAAAACAGCGCCTGAGTACAACTTAGTCTCATCCGTATTCTTTATGCTGCTGCCAGACCAAGTTCTGGTTTACGGTGACTGCGCAGTAAACCCGGATCCTAACGCCACTGAACTGGCAGAAATTGCCTTGCAAAGTGCTGAATCCGCACAAGCCTTTGGTATTGATCCGCGCGTCGCCATGATCAGTTACTCAACCGGTGATTCGGGTACGGGCGCAGAAGTGGAAAAAGTCCGTGAAGCCACCCGTATTGCTCGTGAACGCAATCCCAATATACCGATTGATGGACCACTGCAATATGACGCAGCCAGCATCGAAAGTGTCGGCCGCTCCAAAGCGCCAGACAGCTTGGTCGCTGGTCGTGCGACTGTATTTATCTTTCCTGATCTGAACACCGGTAACACCACCTACAAAGCCGTACAGCGCAGTGCCAACGTGATCAGCGTGGGCCCAATGCTGCAAGGCTTACGCAAGCCGGTCAATGATTTGTCCCGCGGCGCATTGGTTGATGACATTGTCTTCACCATCGCCCTGACTGCTATTCAAGCAGCCAGCATGTCTTAAGCAACACCCTCTCCAGAGTCACTGCAGCCTACCGCGCAGTGACTCTGGAGTCTCACGCAACACTTGCACTCCCTCACAAAAACGATAACCATACCAAGACACCCCTGTCTATTTTTGCTGCGTTAAGCATATTGTCTTGAGGTCTTGCTTTTATGCTACACACTTTCCCGCCCTTATTGCGCGGTATTATTGCCTCATGCTTACTGGCCCTCAATACCCTGTTTTGGTGCTGGCCGCTGTTTGCTCTGGCCTTATTAAAAGTTATTTTGCCCTTTGCCCCCATCCAGCGCGCCTTACGTTTTGCTATGCACTGGATTGCTGAATCATGGATTGCGGTGAACTCGTTTTGGATGCGCCTTGTGCAGCCTATTGAGTGGGATGTGCAAGGCTTAGAAAAGCTCGATCTCACTCATTCATGGCTGGTCACCAGCAACCACCAAAGCTGGGTGGATATTCTGGCCTTACAATATCAATTCAATCGTCGCTTACCTTTTCTTAAGTTCTTTTTAAAAAAAGAGCTGATTTGGGTACCGGTGATTGGTCTCTGTTGGTGGGCGCTGGAGTTTCCCTTTATGAAGCGCTACAGCAAAGCCTATCTGGCCAAGCATCCCGAAAAACAAGGGCAAGATTTAGCCACCACACGTAAAGCCTGCGAGCGTTATAAAACCAATCCTGTCTCCGTGTTTAATTTTCTGGAAGGCACGCGTTTTACTCAAGAAAAACATGATCAGCAAAACGCTCCCTTTAAGTATCTACTCAAACCTAAAGCTGGCGGTATTGCCTTTGTCCTCGATGCGATGGGCGAGCAATTACAAGGTTTAGTCAATGTCACCCTGTATTATCCACAAGGCAAGCCAGGCCTGTGGGATCTGCTCAGCGGGCAGATTAAACGCATTGTTATGCGCATTGACAGCACGCCAATCCCTGAACAATTTATTGGGCAAAGTTACGATCAAAACCTGACCTACCGTGCTGAATTTCAAAACTGGGTCAACCAACTCTGGCAAGAAAAAGATCAACAACTGGCGCAACTTGAGCGCGCTGAACAGGCGCACAGACACCAATAAATCGCGACTGCCACCATAGTCGATAGCGCGTGACTATTCGTTTAGCCATGATGCGCGCTATACTTACCGGCTTATTAAGCACCTGCAGTATACGTTAAGCCTGTTTTAGCGTGCCCATTGCCTGCTCATCTACACCGAGTACGCGGGTTACAAGCACTTGATGTTCCCATCCAATTAGAGGAGCGTTTCATGACCGTTATTAAGCAAGATGATTTGATCCAAAGCGTTGCTGACGCCTTGCAATTTATTTCTTACTACCACCCGCTCGACTTTATTGAAGCCATGCACGAGGCGTATTTGCGTGAAGAATCTGCATCGGCGAAAGATGCCATTGCGCAAATTCTGATTAACTCGCGTATGAGTGCTACCGGACATCGTCCACTGTGCCAAGACACCGGCATCGTGACTATTTTCGTACGTGTTGGTATGGATGTGCGCTGGGATGGCGCGAGCATGAGCCTCGATGACATGATCAACGAAGGCGTGCGCCGTGCTTACGGCCTGCCAGATAACATCCTCCGTGCGTCAATTTTGGCTGATCCAGCCGGCGCGCGACGCAACACTAAAGATAATACTCCAGCAGTGATCCACTACTCCATCGTGCCCGGTAACACGGTTGAATTTGATGTCGCAGCGAAAGGCGGCGGCTCGGAAAATAAAGCCAAAATGGCCATGCTCAACCCGTCTGACTCCATCGTTGATTGGGTGCTGAAAACGGTTCCAGAAATGGGTGCGGGCTGGTGTCCACCAGGCATGCTTGGTATAGGTATTGGCGGCACGGCTGAAAAAGCAGCGCTCATGGCTAAAGAAGTACTGATGGACCCTATTGATATTCATGAGCTGCAAGCGCGCGGTGCACAAAACCGTATTGAAGAGCTGCGCTTAGAGTTGTTTGAAAAAGTTAACCAGTTGGGTATTGGTGCGCAAGGTTTAGGCGGTTTAACCACAGTCCTTGATGTAAAAATCATGGATTATCCAACCCACGCGGCGTCTTTACCGGTGTGCATCATTCCGAACTGTGCAGCAACACGTCACGCACACTTTGTGCTGGATGGTTCAGGCCCTGCAGTACTCGCCGCACCACCCTTGTCGGCCTTCCCTGATATCGTTTGGGAAGCCGGTCCTTCAGCGCGTCGGGTCAATCTCGACACTATTACGCCAGAAGATGTACAAAGCTGGAAGCCAGGTGAAACGGTGTTGCTCAACGGCAAAATGTTGACTGGCCGTGATGCCGCACACAAGCGTATGGTCGATATGCTCAATAACGGTGAAGAATTACCGGTTGATCTTAAAGGCCGTTTTATCTACTACGTTGGCCCAGTTGATCCAGTCCGCGAAGAAGTGGTTGGACCTGCAGGCCCAACCACCGCTACGCGCATGGACAAGTTCACTCGTCAAATCCTCGAAAGCACAGGCTTGCTGGGTATGATCGGCAAATCTGAGCGCGGCCCAATCGCCATTGAAGCGATTAAAGATAACAAAGCCGTATACCTGATGGCCGTCGGTGGTGCCGCCTACTTGGTGGCCCAAGCCATTAAGAAATCACGCGTGGTGGCTTTTGCTGAGCTGGGTATGGAAGCCATCTACGAGTTTGAAGTGGAAGATATGCCAGTCACTGTTGCCGTCGATACTACAGGTGAGTCAGTGCATATCACTGGCCCTGCCCTGTGGCAGAAAAAGATTGCCGACAGCTTAGCGGTTGAGATTAACTAATCCACAACAGCACTGTTGCGCCGTAACCCAGGCCGAGACTCAGTTCTCGGCCTTTTTATTTATCCGTTCTTTTTACCCATACCGAGTCGAGCAGCACTCTCCGCGGCGCGGTACCAACTGAATCTTTTGTGAGCATATCGTGGCCAATCGTCGTTACAGCTGCATCGCCTTAAGCAACCCTAAATCCCCCACCAATGTCGGTTCAATCATGCGTGCAGCCGGCTGTTATGGGGTCAATAGCGTGTTTTATACCGGCACCCGCTACGATCGCGCCAAAGACTTTATTACTGACACCAAGAAAGTCCATCAAGATGTGCCGCTGATCAATATTGATGATCTGCGCAAAATCTTACCGCTGGGCTGCACCCCGGTCGCGATTGAATTGGTCGAGGGCGCTCGCCCCCTGCCGGAATACACCCACCCCGATCGAGCGCTGTATATTTTCGGCCCAGAAGATGGTTCACTGGATAAAGAGATTCGTGACTGGTGTGAAGATGTTGTTTATATACCAACGAACGGCTGTATGAATTTGGCCGCAACAGTCAATGTGGTGCTCTACGACCGCTTAGCTAAAGGCTTACATACTAAGTCAGGTCCATTATTTAAATAGCACAGATGTCGTTCGATACAATGCAAAACGGCCTGAGCCAGGTGCTTTGAACACCCGACTCAAGCCGTTTATTAATCAATAAAAATTACAATTTACGATGAAACTCAGCAATTTCTTCTTCAGCTTGTTCTTTGGTTAAGCCGTAACGCTCTTGCAGCTTGCCGGCTAAGTACAGGCTATGGCCTTCAACCACATCAATATCATCATCGGTGAGTTTGCCCCAACGGGTTTTGACTTGGCCTTTAATCTGCTTGGCGGCCAGTTCTGAGTGCAACACCTAGCCACTAACCGGTAAGGTATTGTCATGAACTATACAGAACTCAGTATTGAAGAGCGTGCCACACTGCAAATTGGCTTAAGCCATAGCCTTAGTTTGCGTGCCATCGCACGATTGATAAAGCGCTCACCATCAACAATTAGCAGAGAAATAAAGCGTAATAGCAATTCTGCTGGGCAGTATATTGCTCCTCAAGCACAGCAGTCGCGGTGCAGAAATCGTTTGTTGTGTCGACCAAAAAAGAAGCTTGAGTTTGATAGTGAGTTGTTTGAGCTTGTTGCTTATATGCTCAGGCATAAGTTTTCTCCTCAACAGATAGCAGGTAAACTGCGCACGATGAACATACCCGGATATGAACGTACTTACGTCTGTCGAGAAACCATCTACAGCGCTATCTATGCCTTGCCTGTGGGTGAGCTACGTAAAGAACTGATCATCTGTCTTCGACAAGGAAAAACAACGCGCAGACCCCGTTCAGGTGGTGTGGATCGCCGCGGCCAAATACCTGACATGGTCAGTATTCATCTGCGTCCGCCTGAAATTGAAGATCGATTGATGCCAGGGCATTGGGAAGGCGATTTAATTAAGGGTAAAGCCAATGGTTCTGCTGTTGGCACGCTGGTTGAGCGAACCAGTGGTGTTAATGGCCATTTAAACTGATCCACTATTGGCCATTAATTTTGACCCACTTCTTGTGGCTTAGGCCACGTTTTTATGTACCGTCACCCGATCAACTTTAAGCTGGGGGCGGTGCATTGAAGGAGTGGACAGTGATTCATAAAATTAAAGCAATGCATAGCAAAGGCTCTGGACTTTCGATTCGAGCTATCAGTCGTGAATTGAACATCTCACGCAACACCGTGAAGAAATATCTGCAGATGGATGAGCAAGCGATATCCATTCTACAAGCCGATCCATCACGCTATAAGTGGCTGGATAATTATCGTGACTACCTGATTAACCAGCTCAAGGAATACCCCAAACTGTCCGCTGTGAAGCTGATGCGGCGGCTGAAAAACAAAGTTGGCACACTACAAGTATCCGAGCGCAGCGTACGCCGTTATGTGCAAGCGCTGAAACAGCAAGTGACCGTTGGCCAATTTCGATATTACGAGCCGATTATCGAAACCGTGCCCGGTGTGCAATGTCAGGTGGATCCCGGTGAACTGCGCCAAGTGCTGGTCAATGGCCAACTTCAAACCGTACACTTCGTGGTGTTCGTGCTCTCATATAGCCGCTTAATGTACGTAGGCTTATCACTGCAGCCGATTAACACGCAAAGCTTTATCCAGATGCATGATGAGGCGTTCCGTTACTTCGGCGGCGTGACTGAAGAGTGTGTGTATGACCAGACCAAGCTGGTTGTGCTGCATGAGCAGTATCGGGAGCTCACGCTTAATCAACGCTTTGCGCAGTATGCGACCACGGCCAACTTTCGCATCCGTGCCTGCGAAGGCTTTGATCCTGAAAGCAAGGGGAAAGTGGAGGCTGGCGTTAAATACGTCAAGCAAGATTGTTTGTATGGCGTGAAAGCATGAGCTGATTACTCAAGT
>SMEN01000010.1_pt1 | contig 79705 bp, 89 predicted proteins | sample 2456271 | NCBI WGS metagenome assembly SMEN01 (sample SAMN10132593, study PRJNA489261) | soil metagenome | isolation source: day1 control-loamy sand soil ammended with raw manure from dairy cow... | place: USA | collected 2015-04-01 | reverse complement strand
CATTGTAATTGGAGTTGATTCACTTCCGTTTGCAAATTTCGCTTCGCTATCTAATAAAATAGTTGCGTTATCGTTACTTAAATTTAAGCTGTAAAATTCTCCAACTGTAACTGATAATTTATTTGTTTTTACTTTTTCTTGAGCATTTGCGCTGAATCCAAACATTAAAGCGATTGCTAAAACTGATACTGATTTGAAGAAGTTTGATGTAGTTTTCATATTGATATTTTTTAAAAAGTTATATTGATATATTTTGTTATTCTTATTTCTATGGTACAAAGTAACGGCAGTTTTGAAATAAGTTTTGTAGTAAGGATTGTGTGATGTTTGTAGAAATTGAACTACAGTTTTTAGACGAAAACTATAAAAACGACAAAACGCCCAACTTTTCAGCTAGGCGTTTTGTAATATAATTAGGAATCAATTAAGCTTCCATGTAAGCTTCGATTGGAGCACAAGAACAAACTAAGTTTCTATCTCCGTAGGCATCATCAATTCTACGAACTGTTGGCCAGAATTTGTTTTCAGAAACATATTCTAACGGATAAGCTGCTTGTTGACGAGAATATGGTTGTTCCCAAGTTTCAGCAGTTAACATTGCTAAAGTATGAGGTGCATTTTTCAATACGTTGTTTGTATCTTCTACAGTTGCAGCCTCAATCTCTTTACGAATAGAAAGCATTGCATCACAGAAACGGTCTAATTCAGCTAAATCTTCAGATTCAGTTGGTTCAATCATTAAAGTTCCAGCAACTGGGAATGAAACTGTTGGAGCGTGGAATCCGTAATCCATTAAACGTTTAGCGATATCTGTAACTTCAATTCCTTGAGATTTGAACATACGACAATCGATAATCATTTCGTGAGCTGCTCGTCCGCGTTCTCCAGAATATAATACTTCGAAACCTTCTTGTAAACGCGCTTTCATATAGTTTGCATTTAAGATAGCAGTTTCTGTAGATTTTCTTAAGCCTTCAGCTCCTAACATTGAAATGTAACCGTAAGAAATTAAGCAAACTAAAGCAGATCCGTAAGGAGCAGCAGAGATAGCAGTGATTGCATTATCTCCTCCAACTTTTACGATTGGGTTTGTAGGTAAGAATTCAACTAAATGTTGTGCAACACAAATTGGTCCAACACCTGGTCCACCACCACCGTGAGGAATAGCAAATGTTTTATGTAAGTTTAAGTGACAAACGTCTGCTCCAATTGTAGCTGGGTTTGTTAATCCAACTTGAGCATTCATATTTGCACCATCCATATAAACTTGTCCACCATTTTCATGGATGAAGCTAGTGATTTCTATAATTGATGATTCGTAAACTCCGTGTGTAGATGGGTAAGTAATCATTACACAAGATAAGCTGTCTTTATATTGTTCAGCTTTAGCTCTTAAATCTTCAACATCGATATTACCTTCTTCTGTAGTTTTTGTAACTACTACTTTCATACCAGCCATTGCTGCAGAAGCAGGGTTTGTTCCGTGAGCAGAAGATGGAATTAATGCGATATTACGGTGTCCTTCTCCACGAGATTCATGGTAAGCACGGATAACCATTAAACCAGCATATTCACCTTGAGCACCAGAGTTTGGTTGTAAAGTTGTTCCTGCAAAACCAGTAATTACATTTAATTGTTCTTCCAATTTATGTAACATAGTTAAGTAACCTTCTGCTTGAGAAGCTGGAGCAAATGGGTGCATGTTGTTCCAGTTAGGTAAACTTAATGGTAACATTTCAGCAGCAGCATTTAATTTCATTGTACAAGAACCTAAAGAAATCATAGAATGATTTAAAGCTAAATCTTTACGCTCTAATTTTTTGATATAACGCATCAATTGAGATTCTGATTGGTGCGTGTTAAATACTTCGTGCTCTAAGAAAGCAGAAGTTCTTTCTAAACTAACTGGTACTAATGCTAAACCTGATAATTCAGTTACAGCTTCAAAAGATTTTCCAGCAACTTCTGCAAAAATAGCAACGATGTTGTTGATGTCTTTTAATGATGTTGTTTCGTTAACTGAAATTGAAACGTGGTTTGCATCTGCATAGAAGAAGTTATAGTTGTTTTTCTCTGCAACTTCTTTGATTTTAGCAGCGTCAGCTTTAACTAAAATTGTATCGAAATACGCATCGTTAACTTGTTCGAAGCCTAATTGAGCTAATTCAGTTTCAATCGTTACTGCTGTTGCGTGAACGTTGTTTGCAATAAAACGTAGTCCATTTGGTCCGTGGTAAACAGCGTACATACCAGCCATTACAGCTAATAATACTTGAGCTGTACAAATATTAGATGTTGCTTTTTCACGTTTGATGTGTTGCTCACGAGTTTGTAAAGCCATACGTAACGCACGGTTTCCGTTTGTATCTTGAGAAACTCCAATAATACGACCTGGCATTGAACGTTTGTATTCTTCTTTTGTAGCGAAGAATCCAGCGTGTGGTCCACCAAATCCTAAAGGAATACCAAAACGTTGTGTTGTACCAACAACAACATCAGCTCCCATTTCTCCTGGAGATTTTAAACGAACTAATGATAAAATATCTGCTGCTACTGCAACTTTAATATCTTTCGTTTTTGCTGTGTTGATGAAATCACCGTAATCATGAATTTGACCGAATTTACCTGGGTATTGTAACATCACACCGAAGAAATCTTCAGAAAAGTCGAATGTTTCGTGATTCCCAACAACTAATTCAATTCCGATCGGAGTAGAACGTGTTTGTAATACAGATAATGTTTGTGGTAAAACTTCCTCAGAAACGAAGAATTTATTAGCGTTATTTTTCTTTTGATCTCTTGTTCTTACATCAAACAAAAGTGCCATTGCTTCAGCAGCAGCTGTACTTTCATCTAAAAGAGATGCATTTGCAATTTCCATTCCTGATAACTCAATAACAGTAGTTTGGAAATTTAATAAAGCTTCTAAACGACCTTGAGCAATTTCTGCTTGATAAGGTGTGTAAGCTGTGTACCATCCGGGGTTTTCGAAAATGTTACGTTGAATAACTGCCGGAACAATTGCTTCGTGATAACCTAAACCAATCATCGAACGGTAAACTTTATTTTTAGAACCTAATTCAGTAATATGAGACATATATTCATATTCTGTCATCGCTGGATCTAATTCTAAATCTTTTTGTAAACGGATTTTATCTGGGAAAGTCTCAAATAATAACTGATCAATATCTTTAACTCCTACAGTGTTAAACATATGTTGCAAATCGGTAGGTCTTGGTCCGATGTGTCTTAAAGCAAATGCATTTGTTTTCATCTACAATAAAAATATTTTTAGTTGTGTAATTCGCAAAATTAAAACTTTTTATTTGGATATTTCTAATTATTTATCATTTTATTGTTTAAATCATTTTGAATATTGTAATGTAAAATTTTGTTAATTTTTTTCTTGTTTTTATTTGGACTTTGTCTAAATAAGAATAACTTTGTCAAAAAAAAGATAATGTATTTCAAAAGATTTTTTTTAATAACACTTGTATTAATTGTTGCACAAGTTGCAAATGCTCAGTATAAATTGTCTGGAAATGTGTTTGATGGCTCAGGTAATAGTCTAAATAATGCTGACGTTAAATTGGTGAATTCAACTGTTTCTGAAACAACTTTATCAAATACTGAAGGGAAATATCATTTCAGTAATATCTCAAATGGTTCGTATCAATTGATTGTTTCTATTTATGGATATAAAGAATTTATAAATATTGAAATCGCTAATACTGATTTAAGCCAAGATTTAGTGCTGTACTCTTATAACACAGAAGAATCTTTAGAAGATATGGTAATCAATTTTGTGTCAGCTAAATCAGAAATTGAAAAAAGTGGTTTTGCTGTTAATGTTATTGAAACTAAAGAAGCAGCTTTAAGAAATATTCAAACAAACGAACTTTTAGACCGCTCGGTTGGAGTTCGTGTTCGTCAGAATGGTGGTTTGGGATCTTCTGTTAATTATAATTTGAATGGTCTTTCTGGAAATGCAATTAAAATTTTTGTGGATGGAATTCCTATTTCAACATACGGTCCATCTTTTAGTTTAAATAGTATTCCGCCAGCGTTGATTGAACGTATTGAAGTTTATAAAGGAGTTGTTCCAATTTACCTTTCCGAGGATGCACTAGGCGGAGCAATTAATGTGGTTCTTAAAAATGGATTAAGAAATAGCTTAAATGCGTCGCTTTCTTATGGTTCTTTTAATACAACGCAAGCCAATTTCAATGGAATTATGCGAAGAGATTCAGGATTTACAGTTAAAGCTTCTGGATTTTTAAATAATACAGATAACGATTATGAAGTTTGGGGAAATGCTGTAAAAGTGACAATGCCAAATGGACGTGAAGAAAATGTAAGAGCTAAACGTTTTAATGATGCATATCGTTCAATTGGTGGACAAGTTGAAGCTGGTTTTACTGATGTTTCTTGGGCAGATCATTTTTTTATAGGATTCAATGCGTCTGATGTTTATAACGAAATTCAACACGGAACGTATATGAGAAATCCATATAAAGGTCGCTTTGTTGAATCAGAATCTCAAGTGATTAGTCTAAATTATAAAAAAGAAGATTTTTTAGTTGACGGATTGAAATTTGGATTTACCGCAACTCATAGCAACAGAGCTGAAGTTGTAAATGATACTGTTAAGTGGGTTTATAATTGGCTTGGTGAGCAAAGTTTAGGTTTAAATGGTGAACCTATATTGACACAACAAGGTGCTCAGCAAGGTGCTCCTACTATTTTACATTCTAAAAGAAAGATTTATTCTTTGCGCGCCAATTTGGCTTATGAGTTTTTGCCAAATCAGGTGATTGCTTTTAATCAATTATATAATTCTTTTGATCGTAAGGATAATGATGAAATGAAATCAATATTAGAAAGAAACTTTATTGATACACGTAAAATGACCAAAAGTATCAGCTCATTTGCCTACGAAGCTAAATTTTTTGATTCGAAATTAAAAACGAATTTTTTTACTAAAATTTATAATCAAAAAATAGAAAAGTTTAAACCAGTTCTTAAAACTGAAGATGGTCAGTCTGTAAGAGTTATTGAAGAATCTAAAAACCAATTTAATTATGTGGGTTATGGTGGAGCGTTTTCATATTTAATTAGACCTGCAATTATCGTTATGGCTTCTGCGGAAAAAGCGATTCGTATGCCATCTGAATCTGAAACGTTCGGTGAAGTAGGTGAGAATATTGTTGAGAATTTTGGCTTAAAAGCAGAAGTGAGTAACAATTTCAATTTAGGTTTTAAAATTGGTCCTTATAAAAATACAAATCATTCATTTTCTTTTGGAGCGTCTGGTTTTTTTAGAGATACAAAAGATAAAATTAGTAAAAGGATCAATTCACGTTTAAATGATGCAGAGCAAGTTACACCGTTTGAAAATCTTCAGAAAACCAAAACCATTGGTTACGAAGCGGAATTTACCTATATATATAAAGAAAAACTTAACTTTTTGATCAATGCTACTAAGTTCAATACGTTGTTTAATAGACAGTTTAATCCTGAAGGAAAAGAGTATGATTATTACAATCAACAAGTTCCCAACGAACCATTTTTTACGATAAATGCAAGTGTTCAATATATGTTGAAGGATTTAGTTCAAAAGAATTCTATTTTGAACTTATATTATAATTATGGTTATGTGGAATCTTTTTATGTCAATTGGCTAGAAGTTGAGCAATATCGTACGTTAGATCAAAATATTCATGATGTCGGATTAAGCTATGTATTTCCTAATAAACAATTTGTTTTAAGCTTCGATGCAAAAAATATATTGAATAGTGAAGCTTATGACAATTTCGCAGTTCAAAAACCTGGACGTGCTTTCTATATGAAAATAAATTACACTTTTAATAAATTCTAATTAATATTATTTAATATGAAAAACAAATTTTTAAAACCATTTGCTTTTAGTGCTATTATTACAGCTATGATATTTTCAAGTTGTTCATCAGACGATTCAACTACTGATAATGGAGGCGGAAATCAAGAACCAACAGCAGAGCGCTATATAACAGTTGCTGGTGCTATGATGCAAGAAACAGATGGTGATGGTAATGGTGGTACTAAAGTTTTTGCAGTTAAAAAATCAGAAGCATTGAATCCTGAATTTTCAATTGATGTTTATGGAAATGGAGAACCTGTTCTTTCTAACAGAACAGCTCGTTTACAATCTTCAGAAGATGGAAATACATTATTTAATATTGCTTACACAGGTGATAATGGAGGAACATTTTCTAAATATGCTGTGAAAGGTGGTGCAAGTTTTCCTCAACAAGATGTTTCGGTTAATATTTCTCAATATGCAGGAACTTCTCCGCGTTGGGCAAAATTATTTGATGGAGATAAAACAGGAATTGCTGTGAATGTTACCGCACCAGTTGTAAACACAACAGAAGATGGTGTGTATATTAATACAAGAGGAGTAGCTACTGTTCTAGCTTTGGATTTACAAAATGTATTAATTTCTTCATACAAACAATTCGAAATTCCATTAACTACTGCTGAAGAAGCTTTAGGTCATCATATTTTCCGTTTAGATGCGCCAGTTCTAAATAAAGCAGGAAATAAATTATTAATTGGTTTATGGATGCGTAAAACAAATCCTGCAACTGGGCAGGTTGATTCTAACTTTACTAGATTAGGTTCAAAAACTTTAGTAGTTGATTATCCAGCTTTGACAAATCCTCAAGTGATAACTTCAACTGTAGGATTTGGAGATACAACTGGTTACCGTAGTTTCAATAGTTATTTAGGTCAAGACGGAAATATTTATCAAGCAACTCAAAGAGATTCTGGAGGTTCGCATATTTTAAAAATCGGACAAAATAATCAATATGATAACTCGTATGTGTTTAGCTTAGATTCAGCTTTAGGAGTAACTGGTTCTTATGTTGATTCTTGGAGATATGCTGGAGATGGAATTGCTTATGTAATGTATTCTCACGCTGGAGCAGAAAATCAAGGGTTCATTGCTCGTTTAGATTTAAATGCTAGAACAGCAACTCAAGTTGTATTACCTTACGAGCCAGGATTGGATTTTGGTCAATATCAAGGATTTGTTGTTGATGGAGATGATGTTATCGTTGCGGTTACGCCTGTTGGAAAGGACGGAAATATATATAGTTTTAATAGAAAAACAGGCGCAGTTACTAAAGGTGCAAAATTGATTAATCGCGCAGGTAATCATTATATAGGAGTGTTTTAATCATAATCGTGTTTTCCTGTAATTCTTAATTTTTGTTAATTAATTATATTTTGTTTAGATTTGTATGTTAAATAAAATATTGTTTATGAAAAAAATATTACTATTCTCAATTCTTGCTGGAACAATTTGTTTTACATCTTGTAAATCAAAGAAAAATAAACAAGTTCAAGAAGGTACTCAAGAAACAGAAGTTGTTGAAGTTGTTGAAGCGACAACAATTTCTGCAGCTGTCGAAACTGACGAAGGTCTTAAATTAACTTTTTCTGCCGATTTACTTTTTGCTACGGATTCTTATACTTTAACTGATAAAGAAAAAGAAGATTTAGATAATCTAGCTAAATTACTGAAAAAGAAAAAAAAGAAAAACATTCGTATCGATGGTTATACAGACAATACAGGAACGGTTCAGTACAATAATACTTTATCTGAAAAGAGAGCAAATTCTGTAAAAGAATATCTTGAAAAAGAAGGAGTTGATGCTTCTAGAATTACAGCTAAAGGTTATGGGCAAACCAATCCGATTGCGGATAATAAAACTGCTGAAGGAAGACAAAAAAATAGAAGAGTAGAAGTTTTAATTTTAAATTAAATTTCTCTTATTCGAAAATAAAAATGAGAATCTCATATTTTTTGAGGTTCTCTTTTTGTTTGTTATTTTCATCCGAAAATAGATTTTATCTTTGAGATTTATAAATGATTTGAAATTATTAAAACAAATATTCGATTTTTATCTCAATTCCAGTTTACATGTTTCATTGGCTACTTGTTCGTTGGTTTTAATGACTTATTATTTCGCTAAATTACCTACGGATTTAACTGTCGTTTTCTTCGTTTTTTTTGGAACACTTACCAGTTACAACGTAATAAAATATGGAACTTTTGTAATCGGAATTAAAAAAATAAAAACAGCCATGAAGTTTATTTTATTCTTGACTTTATTTGCTGCAATTTCATCATTTCTTTTATTTTTTAAACTTCAATTAGCTGGGCAAATTACTGCGGTTATTTTTGCGTTTTTGAGTCTTTTATATCTAATTCCAATTCCGAAAAGTAAAACGAATTTGCGAAATTTAGCAGGTGTAAAAATATATATCGTATCATTTTGTTGGGCTGGCGTTACTTTATTGATTCCGCTTTTAAATGCAGACACACCAATTGAATTCGATATTTTATTTAAATTTTTACAGCGTTTTGTTCTTACTTTAATATTGATTTTAATCTTTGAAATCAACGATTTAAAATACGATGACATACGTTTAAAAACGGTTCCGCAAATCATCGGAATTAAAAACACCAAATTTTTAGTTTATTTTCTTTTAGTTGTTTTTTATGTATTGGAATTTTTTAAATCAAATCTTTATTCTAATCAGTGGATTGTTAATCTAATTTTAGTTTTTATTACTTTTTTGTTCTGTTTTTTTGCATCAGACAGAAAATCAAAATATTACACATTATTTTGGGTGGAAAGCATTCCAATTCTTTGGTGTTTGTTAATTTTACTTTTATAAACTTCAAATAAAAATATTTTTTATAACTTCTAAATATTTCTATTTTATAAAGAATTAAATATCAATAATATGAAAAAGATTGTTTTAGCATTATCAATGATTGCTGTTTTATCAAGTTGTACTTCTACTTCAAATTCAACAAGTTCAAACACTATAGTAAATGCAATTAATGTTGCAAATACGGTTGCTGAAATTAATAACTTGTTAAATACCATGAATTTAACTCCTTCTCAAGCTTCAGTTATTGGAACTACTTTGAGTAATTATGTTGCTCAATATAATAGTTTAGCAGGTTTAAATACTGGAAGTCAAGAATACAAAACGCAACTAAAAAAATACAAGTCAAATGCAATGTCGAGTATTTCTTCTTCTTTGAGTGGTAATGAGTATAGCCAGTTTAACAATGCTTTAATTACAATTGCAAATTCAGCAAATACCAACTTATCAAACGCAACAATTAATGTTTTGTCTAGTTTAGTAAATTAATAAAACCAAAAAGACTTCTGAAAAGAAGTCTTTTTTTATGCATTCTTCTCAAGAGTTTGAATTTTATTTTCAATCTCATAAGCTTTTTTGATTTGAGTTTTAATCAAAAAACTTCCATATTCTTTTTGATGTTTTTCGATGGTTCGATTTAGATGCGCTGTAAATAATGCACTATATTCAGATTTAGAATATTTCTCTAAAAGTTGATAACATAGTTTTATCTCAGAACAATTTTCTTCGTTGATTTCTGTTTTATGAAGTGTTAAAAATAGTTGATTCAAATAGGTTTCTTTTTGGATTTCCAATTCATCGATTTTTTCTTGATAAAACGTAACAGTTGATAAATCATTAATTTCTGCCCAAGTTGCTTTTTGAATTGAAAAATCTGCAATTTTCATATCCATTTGTAAAATTTCTAATTGGTGTCTATAATAGGTTTTCATAACTTTAAATCTTTGATGCAAATTTCAACTTAGAATAAGACAAAACTTGTCGTTTGTAAAAGAAATTTAAAAACTTCATATTTTTGTAAAAACAATTACAATGGAACTTTTTTCAAATCAAGAAACCAGTCAAAATTTACTTCCTTATGATGGTGAAGTATTATATTATGGAATCTTATTAGATACATTAGAATCAGAAAAATTCTTTACTGATTTATTGCAGAAAATAGAATGGTATCACGATAAAGCTATAGTAAACGGACAAGAAATAGAAACCAAACGTAAAGTTGCTTGGTATGGTTCGCGAGAATTTTCTTATACCTATTCTGGAGTTACACGTATTGCAACGCCTTGGATTGAAGAACTTTTGGCTCTAAAACAATTGATTGAATTATATACAGATTCAATGTATAATTCTTGTTTGTTGAATTTGTATCACAACGGAGAAGAAGGAATGGCTTGGCACAGTGATGGAGAAACCGATTTGTTAGAAAATGGTTCTATCGCTTGTTTGAGTTTAGGAGCAACCCGAAAATTTGTTTTCAAACACAAACAAACTTCAGAAAAACGTGAATTCGATTTGCTTAATGGATCATTAATTGAAATGAAAGGCGTAACTCAAAAGCATTGGTTACATCAAATTGCGACAACAAAGAAGATTTTGACTCCTAGAATTAGCTTAACTTTTCGACAAATGAAAGTTTAAAAATGCCTATTTTTATTGGATTATATTCTATTATGATGAGTTTATTTAGTTCAATATTCTAAATCAAATAAAAATAATATTGTTTTTTTTTATTTTTTTCTTGTTTCTTTTTTAGATTGTTCTTAATTTTATATAACCAAAACTTATATAAATGAATGTATTAGAACAATTAAGAGTCTATGAAGACTCTAATCTCCAAGGTTGGAGTGGTAAGTCACGTACCAACAAAGAAAAATTCATGGATCAAATCGTTGATTTTGCTAACGATAATGATGTTGAATTTAAAACTTATGTAACCAATTTAGAACCTAATGGTTCGTCTGTTTTAGAAATTATTTACGAAGCACTTTCTAAATTTTCTGATGTACATTTTGTTTTCTTACGTCAAGAAATCAATCGTTTGTTCAACTTACTTGTGAAGGAAGATGTTGACGATGACGATTTAGATGTATTAGATGGCATCGCAATTAGAAGATTTTATCAATATGATTATGATAATTTCAAAGGTGTTTTAGATGATTTAATTTCAAAATTAGCTTCAAAAAATGATAATGAAGTCAATGTTTGCATCATTGAAACAATCGAAAGTTATATTTCTAAAGTCGTAGAGGAAGGTCATAAACAAGATGTTGATAAATGGAAAGCAGATTTGTATGCACGTTCAGAACAGCTTTCTAGAAGTAGCGAAAAAAAGCTTATCAAAGAAATCTTCAACGAATACAAAGAAAATCCTATTTCTAAATTTTCTAAAATAGTTTTAGTGTTCGTTCTTTTTGTGTATTCGGTTTTTCTATATTCACAATTTAGTTCAACTTTAAATTTGAATTTATTCAATACCAATCGGTTACTGATTCTTTATTTAGGAGGTGGATTTTTTCTCGCTATATTTTTCGATTTTTCTTTTAAGATTATAAAAAATGGATTACTAAGATTTATAACAGAAATCTTGATTTTAGGACCAATTGCTTTGAAAATCGTATTTCAATTCATCGATTACAAACAACTTGAATTTTTAAAAGATTGGTTGTATCTAATTTAATCGTTTCTAGATTTTTTGTATGTTTTTAAATATATTGACGGAATTTCGTTGATAAGTTGCTACTTTTTTATTTGAATTCGTAAGAATTAAAATGATAACAAATGTTACAATTAACAAATACATTAAACACAGATGCGGTTGTTTACGTTGTAAACGAGCAAACAAGTATCGATTCTCAATTTCCTCAATATATTCAAGAAGCTTTTGAATCTTTCAAAAATTCAGAAGCAAAAGAAGATTTTATTAAAGTAGGAAACAGAAACTATTTCTTCGTAAAAGAAAACCAAGATCTAGAAAAAATGCGTGTTGCTGGATTTGCAATTCGTCAAAAATTAGATAAAAAAGCAACAGCCATTACTATTGTAGGAAACGATGAAATCACTTTAGCATTAGCAGAAGGATTAGCTTTATCGAATTACCAATTCTTAAAATATTTCAAAGATGCTGACGAACGCGAATATCAGTTAGAAAATATTTTTGTTTTAGGAAACGTTTCTCAGGCTTCAATCAACGAAATGAATAATGTTATTCAAGCTGTTTTTTGGGCGCGTGATATGGTAAATGAACCGTCATCATATTTATCAGCAAACCAACTTGCAAAAGAAATTCAAGAAATTGGAGACGAAGCAAGTTTCTCAGTTGAAGTTTTAGGAAAACAAGAAATCCAAAAACTTAAAATGGGCGGATTGTTAGCTGTAAACATGGGCTCAATCGAACCGCCAACATTTACTATTTTAGAACACAAACCCGAAAATCCAATCAACGAAAAACCAATCGTTTTAGTTGGTAAAGGAGTTGTTTACGATACCGGAGGATTATCTTTAAAACCAACTGCAGGCTCAATGGATTTGATGAAATCCGATATGGGTGGAGCGGCAATGATGGCAGGAGCTGTTTACGCAGCAGCTTTGAACAAATCAAATATTCATATTATCGGATTGATTCCAGCAACAGATAATCGCCCAGGCGGAAATGCTTATGCGCCTGGTGATGTAATTACGATGATGGACGGAACAACAGTTGAAGTTTTAAATACCGATGCAGAAGGACGTATGATTTTAGCCGATGCCATTTCGTATGCAGATCGTTTCAATCCAGAATTGATTATCAATGCAGCAACTTTAACTGGAGCAGCTTTGGTTGCAGCGGGTTCTCGTGCAGCTTGTTTAATGAGTAATGCTGACGAATCGGTTAACAAACAAATCTTAGATGCCGGAACGCAAGTTTACGAACGTATGATTCAATTGCCTTTATGGGACGATTATAAAGAGCAAATCAAATCTTCAATTGCCGACTTAAAAAACATCGGTGGTCGTTTCGCTGGGACCATTACAGCTGGAAAATTCTTAGAGCATTTCGCAAAACAACCGTTTGTTCATATCGATATCGCTGGGCCAGCTTTCACAGAAGCTCCTGAAAATTATAAAGGACACGGAGGAACAGGAACAGGAATTCGTACTTTATCAGCGTTTTTCGCAAACTATAAAAAATAAAAAATCAAATCCGTTAGCTTTTAGTTAGCGGATTTTTTTTAGGGTGTTGCGCTCACTTTTGGCTATTCGCCAACGCTCGCGCCGGGCTTTCCGCTAAATCTTTTTTTCGCTTCGCTACAAAAAGGATATCGCTTCAATCCCTAACACAGAACAAAAAAAATGAAGCTCGAAAGCTTCATTTTTTGTTCTTAATTTTTCTTGAAAATGTATTTGTCTTTTAAAGGACCAGTAATTTCTTTACCTTCTTGATCTAAGAAAATCAATTGGTTTTCACCAACTTTAAGTTTCATATCAACCGTTTTTCCTTTTAAATGAGCAATAGTTCCATCATGCCACATGATTTTACCTTTATCTTCAATAGTTTCTTTTTTACCTAAATACGTTTGTTTAACAACGAAAGTGTCATCATCATTCAAAGCAACTTCAGTCTGAATTCCTTCACAATCTGCACAAGGTAACGTTCCTGCGTAAATTCCAGCCCAGTCCAAAGAAGTTTGAGCAGTATGTTCGTCTGGTTTAGCAGTTGTTCCTTCTGGATGAGTTGAAGCATCAGTTTGAGGAGTTTCTGTTGTTTTAGTGATTGTATCGTTAGTTGTAGCATCACCTTCCGCCTTTTTGTTACAAGATGTAAATCCTACAGCAATAATAGCTGCAGCTAAAATCATTTTTTTCATATTGAATTCAATTTTTATTTAGATAAAGGTAATGAATTTGTAATAAATATTGTGTTTTTTAGCTAATTTTATTGAAAAATAACTAAGAACTTCTTTATTAGCTTCTTATAATAAATCCAAAAATGCCAAGCCCAAAAGATATAATCCAAGCGCAAAGAACTTTTTTTTATGAAGGAAATACATCTCCTATTGAATTTAGAAAAGCAGCTTTAATTAAATTAAAAAATGTTTTAAATCAATATCAAGAAGAATTGATTCAAGCCATTAATTCCGATTTTAAAAAATCGGAATACGAAACGATTCTCACTGAAATTGCTATGATTAAGTTAGAACTACGCAAACATATTTCTAATTTAAAAAAGTGGAGTAAACCACAAAAAGTCAGTTCTTCAATCTTAAATTTTCCGTCCAAAGATTATATTTACAAACAACCTTATGGAGTTGTTCTAATAATTTCTCCTTGGAATTATCCGTTGTTATTAGCTATTCAACCTCTGATTTCGGCAATCGCTGCAGGAAATTGCGTCGTTCTGAAACCTTCAGAAGTTTCTTCAAATACATCAGCTGTAATTGCTAAAATGATTAATGACAATTTTCTACCAGAATATATTTCTGTAATTCTTGGTGATGTAGAAAAAACAACTGAAATCTTAGAAAATAAATTCGATAAAATATTTTTTACAGGAAGTACAGCAGTTGGTAAAATCATTCAACAAAAAGCTGCGGAAACTTTAACTCCAACAGTTTTGGAATTAGGTGGTAAAAGTCCTTGTGTTATAACTAAATCCGCAAATCTTGAAATTGCTGCAAAACGTATCACTTTCGGGAAATTTGTAAATGCAGGTCAAACGTGTATTGCACCCGATTTTATTTGGATTGATGAATCGATAAAAGAAAAATTCTTAACTATTTTGAAACGTACGATTATTGATTTTTATGGAAATGAAATCGAATCTAATCCCGATTTTCCGAGAATCATTAATCAAAAACAATTTTTAAGATTAGAAAAATATTTAGATAATGGTAAATTGTATTTCGGTGGAAATTCAAATTCAAATGCTAATTATATCGAACCATCCATTTTAGATGAAATTTCATTTAATGATGCCATAATGAAAGAAGAAATTTTTGGTCCCATTTTACCTGTTTTGACTTTTAAAAATTTGGCTGAGGTTGTAAATCATAATCACGAAAACGAAAAACCGCTGGCGATGTATTTATTTTCTACAGATCAAACTGAGATTAAAAATTTTATGACGCAAACCCAATTTGGTGGAGGTTGTGTCAACGATGTTTTGTCGCATATTATTAACGATAAAGTTCCGTTTGGAGGTTTTGGTTCAAGTGGTTTAGGTAATTATCACGGGAAATTTGGCTTCGATGCTTTTGTTCATTTTAAATCTGTTGTGCATCGAAAAAACTGGTTAGATTTTAAGATAAAATATGCGCCTTATGCAAAAAAAAGCGGAATTATTAAGAAATTACTATCTAAATTTTAGTCATAAAATCGTAATTTTGCACAAATAAATTTTTATGGAATTATATTACACGTTTTCAGTTCTTATCGTACTAGCCTCGTTATTCGCGTATTTAAACGTACGCTTTTTAAAACTTCCTGGAACCATTGGTATCATGATTATTGCCATGTTGGTTTCTGTTGGAATTCGTTTACTTGGAGATCAGTTTTTTCCAGAAACAACCCGTGAATTTTTTCAACTAATCAAAGAATTTGATTTTACAGAAATATTGATGGGAGCGATGTTGAATTTCTTATTATTCGCAGGAGCCCTCCATGTTAATATTTCAGATTTAAAAGAACATAAGTGGCCCATTTTTACTTATGCAACTGTAAGTGTTGTTTTGTCAGCATTTATTATTTCTGGAATGTTATTTTATGTTGCACCTATTTTAGGAATTGAAATTCCGTTTATATATTGTTTATTGTTTGGTACTTTAATTTCTCCTACAGATCCAATCGTAGTTTTAGGTATTTTGAAGGAAGCTAAAGTTCCAAAACGTATCGAAACAAAGATTACAGGTGAATCATTATTTAATGATGGAGTTGCGGTTGTAATGTTTGCTGTTGTTTTAAAAATGGCAACAGATACTTCTTTCGAAGCTACATTTGGTTCAGTTTCTTGGTTGTTTTTATTAGAAGCTGGTGGCGGAGTAATTTTAGGAGCTTTGTTAGGAATTACAGCTTCACATGTTATGAAAAAAATTGATGATTATAAAGTAACGGTTTTGATTACTTTAGCAATCGTGATGGGAGGTTTCTTAATTGCTTCTGAGCTTCATTTTTCTTCCCCTCTGGCAATGGTTATAGCCGGTTTGATAATCGGAAATTATGGCAAAAAACATTCAATGAACGAAACTACTCGTGATTATTTGGGTAAATTCTGGGAATTGATAGATGAAATTTTAAATGCGATTTTATTCTTATTCATTGGGTTTGAATTATTGGTTTTACCTGATTTACAAGATCAATTATTGTTAGGTGTTATTGTGATTTTTATAGGATTATTAGCCCGAACATTATCAATATTTATACCTGCTCAAACTATTTTAAGAAAGAATACCTATTCAAGAGGTTCTTTGATTACGATGGTTTGGGGTGGAATTCGAGGTGGAGTTTCAATTGCATTAGTAATGTCAATACCAAATTCAGCTGGTGAAATTAAAGATGTTTTATTAGAAATAACTTATATTGTAGTATTATTCTCAATAGTTGTTCAAGGATTAACGGTCGGAAAAGTTGCAAAAAAAGTATTAAAAGAAGAATAAATTTTAAGAGGAATGAAAGTTCCTCTTTTTTTATATTTTATGGAAAAAGAAGCTTATTTAAACGAGATTAAAATCTTATTAATTGATGAAAAATTAGATTTTTTAGATGACGAATTACAATGTATTTCAGACGCTTTTAATAAGAATGAAGTGGAAATAAAGTTGTGTTTCAACTTTTTTAAATTGATTTTAGAAACAAGAAATTTACTTTATAAATACAACTTGCATTTAGATTATGAACCTTTTAAAATGCTAGATAAAGTTGATTTGAATTGGCAAAGTTTTAGAATTTCAGACGGAATTGTTACTAAACTTGAAGTGTTTTATAATCTTAATTATTCTTTAATGCGAATTGAAGATAATATTTCGGCTTTATTTTATTAATTAGTAATCATAGAATTAGAATCAAAAATGCAGATCTATAAAATATTAAAAATAAATCATTTAATTAAAAATCATAGAATTAAATTTTTTGGTTTATGGTTACTTTCGAAATTTAATCAACGCTATCTTTCAATTCAGTTAGATCCCGTTTTAGCGTGCAATTTAAAATGTACGATGTGTTATTTTTCCGATGAAGAATTTGTTCGAAATAAAGTTAAAGGTCAGTTATCTCTAGAAGAATTAGATTTAATTGGAAATAATTTTTTCACGAATGCTTTACGTCTTCAGATTGGATGTGGAGCAGAACCGACTTTGTATAAAAACATAGATCAACTTATTTTGAAGGCGAAATTTCATAAAGTTCCGCATATTAGTATGGTTACAAACGGAAATTTATTGACTAAAGAGAAGTTATCACTTTATGTTGAAAATGGTTTAAATGAATTAATTCTTTCATTGCACGGCGTAACCCAATTCACTTACGAAAAGTTTATGGTAAATGCTAAGTATGAAAAATTCATGATTTTATTAGAATCGGTAAACGAAATCAAACAAAAATATCCTGAGTTTCTTTTGCGAATAAATTATACATTCAACGAAGATAATTTTGAAGAATTGTTTGAGTTTTTTGAAGTTTTTGGAAAGTTTGATATCAACATTATTCAACTTCGTCCTATTGATAAAATTGGAGAAAGTGTTTATGATAATTTCAGCTTAACGAAAATTGAAAATCAATATTCAGATTTATATAAATTATTTAAAGAGAATGCAGTAAGTAGAAAGATTAATCTAATTGCACCAAGTTCAATTATCAGAAATGTTGATGAATCTCTTAAAGTTAAAACCAATAATGACAGTTCATTTTTAATTCCTTTTACGTATTGCTATGTTGGTCCGGATGGTATTTGGAAACCAAATTTTAATTTGAAAACGGAAACTTTTAAAGAGTGGAAAAAAAGTAATCAATGGGATAAGCAAATACTAAATAATGTTTTCGCTTCTCGTAAATCGTTGTTTAAGACTAATAGAAATATGGTTAATTACGACATTGATATAAATTAAAAAAAGCGCTTCCTAGATTGGAAGCGTTTTTTGGTTTAAATATTTATAATACATCAATCCACTACAAATAGAAATAAATAATAAATAAACTCCCATAAATAAAGTCATTTTTAAGGCATCATTATCAAATGTTGTAAAATCATTTAGTTCTGAAATAAGTGCAAAAAACAAAAATAACGATGAAAACGAAAACAAAGTTGCTAGAATAATTCCTAGTATTTTGTTTTGAATTACAATCTGTAACAAAGCCAATATAAGTAAACCAATCGCAACTGGATTCCAAATTTCGGATGTGTTTATCCAATAAAATAATATGATCGGAAGCATGAATACATCCGAAAATTTAATAATAATTTCTATAGCTTTTTTCATAATTCGTTTAGTTAATTAAATTATAAACGATATAGAATCAATTTTATTGTATTAAAAAAAAACGAGCTAACTTAAATTAAGATAGCTCGTTTTGTTATTAAATTAAACCGGCACGTTTTAAAAGTGCTTCAGGTTTTGGTTCTTGTCCTCTAAATTTTTTATACAATTCCATTGGCGGTTGTGTGCCTCCTTGAGAAAGTACGTTGTCTTTAAATTTCGTTGCAATTTCTCTATTGAAAATACCGTTTTGTTTAAAGTAATCAAACGCATCGGCATCTAAAACTTCTGCCCATTTGTAGCTGTAATAACCTGAAGAATATCCGCCAGCGAAAATATGTGAGAAAGCAGTACTCATTGCATTTTCTGCGACATCCGGATATAACTTGGTGCTTTCGAATTGTTCGTTTTCAAACGCTTTTAAGCTCGTGATATTTTCAGGGTTTTGTGAATGCCATCCCATATCTAATAATCCAAAACTCAACTGACGAACGGTTGCCATTCCTTCTAAGAAACTTGCGCTTTCTTTGATTTTTTCAATCAATTCCATCGGAATGGTTTCTCCAGTTTCGTAATGTTTTGCAAACAATTCTAAAGCTTCTTTTTCGTAACACCAGTTTTCCATTACTTGAGATGGTAATTCAACGAAATCCCAATAAACAGAAGTTCCAGATAAGCTTGGATAAACGGTATTTGCAAGCATTCCGTGTAACGCATGACCAAATTCGTGGAACAACGTAGTAACTTCGTTAAAAGTTAATAACGATGGTTTTGTTGGCGTTGGTTTTGTGAAATTACAAACGATAGAAACATGCGGACGCTCGTTGATTCCGTCCTTGATATATTGTGATTTAAACGAAGTCATCCAAGCGCCGTTTCTTTTTCCTTTACGTGGGAAGAAATCGGCATAAAATAACGCAACTAAATTATTGTTTTCGTCTTTGACTTCATAGGTTTCAACATCTTCGTGATAAACCTCAATGTTAGAAACTTTTTCAAAACGAATTCCAAAAAGTTTATTTGCTACTTCAAAAGCACCGTTCAAAACATTTTCTAATTTGAAATAAGGTTTTAGTATTTCATCATCTAGATTGAATTTTTCTTGTTTCAATTTTTCAGAATAGTAAGCGCCGTCCCATTTTTCTAATTGTTCAATGTTGTCTAAGTTTTTAGCAAAAGCAGTTAATTCTTCAAATTCTTTGGTCGCTGCCGGTTTTGCCTTAACTAATAAATCGTTTAAGAAATCTAAAACTTTTGTAGGATTTTGCGCCATACGTTCTTCCAAAACAAAATCGGCATGAGTTGTATAACCTAATAAATTTGCACGTTGCTGACGTAAATTTACGATGCGTAAAACGTTAGCCTCATTGTTATATTCGTTATCTTGAAACGCTTTTTTACCTGCTGCAACCGAGATTTCTTTACGTAATTCACGATTTTTGGCGTAGGTTACAAATGGCAGATAACTTGGGAAATCTAAAGTGAAAATCCAACCTTCTTTATTTTCAGATTCAGCCAATTGTTTTGCCATGATTTTAGTGTCTTCTGGCAAACCATCTAAATCATTTTCGTTGGTGATATGTAATTGGTATGCAATTGTTTCTGCTAAAACGTTTTCTCCAAATTTTAATGATAATAAAGCTAATTCGGTATCAATTGCGCGTAATTGCTCTTTTTCTGTATCTGATAAAAGCGCTCCGTTTCTTACAAAACCTTTGTATGATTTTTCTAACAACATCAATTGCTCTGCTGTTAAGTTTAAAGCATCTTTTTTATCGTAAACGGCTTTTACGCGTTTGAATAAATCTGGATTTAATGTGATGTCGTTTCCAAATTCAGATAACTTAGGAGCAACGACTTGTGCAATTTTTTGCAATTCTTCATTAGTTTCTGCCGAATTTAAGTTGAAGAACATGTTTGAAATTCGGTCTAATTGCATTCCTGAAAAAGCCATAGCTTCTAATGTGTTTTCAAAAGTTGCTTCTTCTGGATTGTTGATGATGTCTTGAACTTCTTGTTTTGCATCTTTAATTGCTTGTTCAAAAGCAGGCTCAAAATCTTCATTTTTGATTTGAGAAAAAGGTGCGGTATCGAATTTTTGTAATAAAATATTTTCCATATAAATAAAAAAAGCTGTCGGTTTTATTTGACAGCTTAAAATTACGAATTATTCCGTTAACGAATTGTGAAATGGTATTTTTTGCATTTGACAAATTTCAGTTACTACTTTATTAATTTCATTAGGTTTTTGAGTTCCAAGCATTAATTTCTTTCCATCTTTAAAATACAATTTCAAACCAATATCACCTTGAATATTATACGCTTTATCATCTCCAAGTCCGCGAATGCCATAACCGCCATATTCAACCATTGGTTGGTATTTCGTTAATTCAATTTTTTTGATATCTTCCCACAAAAAAACTTTTGGTTTTCTAATAAATGGATAAAACTGAATATTTATACTTTTCTGATTTATTACGGTTTTTAAATTCATTAAGAAAAAAAGTGCCATAATTAATATTACAGGAAGAATACAAATTAAGACCGCAAGTGGTTTTGTTGCAGCGACATTTAGAATTGGAATAATACTTAAAGCCAAAACTCCGAAAAGCATAAACCAAATCCATTTTTGTTTAAAATATTGTTTTTCTGTAAAGTGCATAATATTGTTGTTTTCTCAAAGGTAAAAAAAATAAGCCAACTTAAAAGTTGACTTATTCTGAAATTTATTAATTAATATCCCACCAGATTTTGATGTTCATGTCGTCTCCGCCCATATTTTCTACAGCTTTTAGATATTCATTTTTATTTTGCTGTTTGATATTTGGAGGATATGGATAACGAGAAGGCATAACTCCGTTATTGTGAATGTTATCAACCAATGGCATTACTGGGAAACCTGTTCTTCTAAAATTGTTCCATTGCTGATTGTCATTAAAATGCAATGCAAAATGTTTATGTAACATGATTTGCTCTAACGTATTATTGAATTGGTTGTTAGGATTCTCGAAATAATTTGACGGAACTTGAACTCCCCAAGTTTGTATTGCTGCCGTAATTCCTTTTTCGTAAGCTGATTTGGCATCTCCTGCTAATTGACCTTTAAACATTAATTCAGCTTTAATAAATTCAATTTCAGCATACGTCATGATAAAGTTTTTCATTGGTGTTTTTGCTTGCTCATCATTTGGTTCAGATGGAGCATAATCAATTAAAGCTTCGTTTCCGAAGAATCCACTAGGAACACCTTTGTAACCAATTTCTTCATTATTCTTTTTTGCCTTTGTAGCCCAAATTGGTAAACGTGGATCTTCCATGTCAACTAAATTATCGATAAAGAAAGTAGAAAGTTTTCTTGCACCACCTCTAAAATCTTGAATACGTGGCCAAGGTGTAATGTTTGGAGTAATTCCAGTATTAATTAAAATAGCATTATCTGTGTTGCTTTCAAAAATCGGATAAGTTGCAGGATCATTTAACAACGTATTGATTTTTTGGAAAGAAATTACAGGTTGCGCATCTGAAACTTGAAGTAATAATCTCAAATGAATAGAATTGGTAAGTTTCTTCCATTTACTAAAATCGTTCGCATATAATAAATCCGCAGTATAATTACTTGTTTTAGATGTATCGTAAATCGAATTTGCTTCTTCTAAGTAGTTGAAAATAGCATTATAAATTTCACGTTGATTATCAAATTTAGGATTCGAAATTCCTGATTCACCTTGAGTTGCTTCAGAAAATGGAATGTCACCAAAACAGTCTACTAAGTTTGCATAGCACCAAGCTTTTAATGTTAAAGCAACTGCCTTGTAATTTTGATCGCCTGCTGTTTCTGAAGAAACTAACATTTCTTCAATATTTTTTAACCAACGGTAATGGTTATTCCACATCGTTGTTCCGATGTTTTCTGTAACGAAATAACGATCGTATCTTTCTTCTACATCGGATGGAAATGGTACAATAGTTTGCATTAGAAATGCATTTCTATAAAAATAAGCCGAATATGAATTGTGATTTGTAACTCCGTATAAAATTGGATTTAATAGGGTGCTCGGACTGATAGCATCTAAACGATTTGGGTCTGTGTTTATTTCTTCGAAATTATCTGTACAACTACTTAAAGTTAAAGAAGCAATTACGATAGCTAATATAGAATGTTTTAATTTTTTCATCTTTTAATTTTTTATAAACTAACTTTTAAATTGAAACCATAAGTTGCAGGAGATGGCATTTGTCCCATTTCCACACCTGGAACCATATTCGCACCATTTAGAGCTGCTGTCTCAGGATCATAGATTGGGAAGTCTGACCATGTATATAAGTTTCTTCCGTATATACTTAATGATAAATGTTTAAGTTTTGTTTTTTCTAAGAAAGATTTTGGAAATGTATATGTAAAACTGATTTCTCTAAGTTTAACATAAGTAGCATCAAAACTGTTAGATTCTACGTTTGCACGACGATAATAATCTGCATAATAACCAGGAACATCGACTTTAGTTGTGTTTGGACTAAAACTTCCATCAGCATTTTGAATAACCCCATCTCCAATAATGTAACCATCTTCACGTCCCGGTAATGTTCCGTTAAGTTTTCCATGTTCCATCATTTTATGATAAGATTGCGAATATAAAGTTCCACCAAACGAACCGTCTAAAGTAACTCCTAATGAAAAGTTTTTGTATTTGAAATTATTAGTCCAACCACCTTTCCAGTCAGCATAAGCATTACCGATTTTTTGAACTTCGTTTGGTCTAACTGGTAGTCCGGTTGTTTCGTTGTAGATGATCTTACCTTCGTCATTTCTCACGAAACCATATCCGTACATATCTCCAGTTGAACCTCCAACTTTCCCAATAATACTTACTGTTCCAGATGAAGCTAATGTTTGTTCTTCTCCACCTTCAATACCTGCTGCTAATTCTAAGATTTCGTTGTGGTTTTTAGAATATGTAAATGATGTTTTCCATTCAAAATCTGGTGTTTTTATTGGAGTAGCATGTAATAAAACTTCTATTCCACGATTTAAAACTTTTCCAGCATTAATGTATTGACTTGTGTATCCAGTTGCATAATCTATCGGAACACGAATAATCTGATTTTCTGAAACTGTGTTGTAATACGAAACATCAAATCCAATGCGATCATGTAAAAAACGCATATCCGCACCAATTTCGTAAGATGTTGTTAATTCTGGTTTTAAATCTGCATTAAATAAGTTTGTATCAACTACTGCTGATGCAGCAAAATCACTATTATTGTAATATTTATTTACTAAATATGGATTTGAATCATTACCTACTTGAGCCCAAGATCCACGTATTTTTGCAAAGTCAATAAATAAAGGCATATTTATAATGTCGCTCAAAATAACGCTCAAATTTGCTGATGGATAGAAATATGAATTGTTTTTTGCAGGAAGCGTTGAAGACCAATCGTTACGAGCTGTTAAATCTAAGAACACACGGTTTTTATAAGAAAAAGATCCTAATGCATACATACTGTTTACTGTTTGGTAAGCATCGTTTGTGTTTGTTATTACTGTGTTTAGTGCGTTTGCAAATTTATAGATTCCCGGAACAACCAACCCATTCGCTTTTGAAGTCATTTGTTGGAATTTATTTACCATATTGTTCCCTCCAACAGAAAAACTATAATTGAAAACGTCTGATTCATTTCCTTTATATGTAAGTAAGAAATCGGTATTAACTTCTTCTTGTTGAATCATACTTTTTGAGTAATAACCTTGTGCGAATTTGTTTAAATCGTACGGACGTTTTTGTTCACGAGTTTCTTGTGAAGTATTGATTCCTGAACGTACCATTAACTTTAAGTTTTTAGTAAAATCAATATCTAAACTTAAATTTCCTGTTAAGGTATTATTGTTCATACTATTGATAATTTCGTTTGCTATTAAGTATGGATTTTCTAAATAAGAACTAAATGGGCTTATTTGTTCTGTTTTACTACCGTCTTTCCATAACGCATATTTATACCAATCTAAATTTGTATTTGCATTGGTAAGAATCATAAAGTACGCGATTGAATGGTTGTTATATCCCGTTTGTGGTAAATTATCACTTCCTCTATTAGAGAAATTAATTGTAGTATTAAGTTTGATGTTTTTAGAAATTTGATAGTTACCTTTTGTAGAAATTACAGTTCTGTCAAATCCTGTGTTTGGCATAATCCACTCATTTTTACTATGAGTAACAGAAGCACGCATTCCACCTTTTTCATTTCCACCTTCAAATGATATACTGTTTGTAACCGTATTTCCAGTTCTCCAAAATCCTTTACGAGAATTTTCAAAATTTTGCCAAAGTGTACGTTCGGCTCCTTGTCCCTGAGTCACTGGGTCGTATTGAAAATAATATTGCCCATCAAATCTTGGTCCCCAACCGTGGTTACTTTGTGTTCCTGGTCCGTCAGCACTAGCTCCAAATGAATAATATAAGTCACCATCAGCATTGAAAGCCTTTCCTGTTCCAGAACCGTATTGTGTTTGATAATCTGGCCAACGTTGGATTACGTCAAAAGAAGTATTGTTATTATAAGTGATTCCTAATCCTGTACTTTTTTTACCCGATTTAGTTGTAATCATAATCGCTCCATTTGCTGCACGTGAACCATAAAGAGCTGTTGCACCAGCACCTTTCAAGACAGTCACCGATTCGATGTCTTCTGGATTGATGTCAGACATTCCATTACCAAAATCTACAGGTGAATCGGCTGATAAATAACCATTTGATTCTCCAGATGAAACCATCCCTGAGTTGATTGGAATTCCATCAACTACGATTAATGCACCGTTAGCATTTGCATCAATAGAACGGTTTCCACGTAAAACAACTTGTGTAGAACTCATTGGTCCAGAATTGGCAGAAGTAAACGACATACCAGCAACCTTTCCTTTCATATTATCAACCCAGTTATTAGAACGAGAATCTGTAAAATCTTTTGCGCCTAATTTTTGTTGTGCATATCCTAATTGCTTTTCTTCACGTTTGATACCTAATGCTGTAATAACCATTTCTTCCATTTGGTCATTTAAATCAGGAATCATTGTTATGTTAATATCTTTTTGTCCAGTGTAAAACATTTCATATTCTACATAGCCCAGATAGTTTACAACAAGAGTAACATCTTTTTCTAAACTTTCTAAAATGAAAGTACCTAGAGCATCAGTTTCTGTTCCTATGTTTGTACCTTTGATATGAACAGTTGCTCCTTCTAAGGGTTGACCGTTTTCATCTAATACAATACCTTTAATAATTGTTTCTTCTGAATCAATGTTTGATGCAAAGTGATATTTTGTTTCATTTGCATAAGTAATTGTTGAACTACAAAATACGAGTGACGCTAAAGAAAAAATTCGAATCAGCGTTTTTAAGTCGCAGTAATTTTTTTTCATTGTTAGTTGATTGTTTTTATTTGTGACAAATTTCATTCAACTAAATTGTTTATTACGTATAAATTCGATTATCAAAAATGCAATAAAAGGTTATCTGAATATTAGTGAATCCACGGTTTTCTTGAGTTTTATTAAAGTTTTAATAATCTGACTTTTTTTACAAAAACGATATTTTTTATCAGTTTTGCTGAAACTAAAAATCTAATAAAAATGAATATTAAGAAAATTGTTTTAGCAACTTTACTAATGTCTTTTTCTGTATTATGTGCTCAAGAAAAAGCAAAAGGTTATGTTTATAACGATACTAATAAAAACGGAAAAAAGGAATCTAAAGAAAAAGGTATTTCTAATGTATTAGTAAGTAATGGTGTTGATGTTGTTGCAACTGATGCAAAAGGTAAATATGAAATTTCTTTAACTGACGGTCAAACTTTATTTGTAATTAAACCGAATTCGTATCAATTTTTGTTAGATGAGTACAACTTGCCTCAATTTTATTATAACTACCGTCCAACAGGTTCACCAGAATCAAAATATAAGGGAATTAAACCAACAGGTAAGTTGCCGAAAGAAATCAACTTTGCTTTAGTTCCTTTTCAAGAATCAGAGCAGTTTACTGCGTATACTTTTGGTGATCCGCAAGCTTATAATCTTGAAGAAATTCAGTACTTTAAGGATGGTATTGTTAATGAAATTGATAGTAATAAAGCGGTATTTGGAATCAGTTTAGGAGATTTAGTAGGTGATGATTTAGATCTTCATTTACCTTATAAAAACGCGATTAAGGAAATTGGCTTGCCTTGGTACAATGTAATCGGAAATCACGATATGAATTATGATGCAAAAATCGATGAGCATTCAGATGAATCTTTTGAGCAGAATTTTGGGCCTGCAAATTATTCATATAATTATGGAAAAGTTCACTTTATTGTTTTAGATAATATTTTGTATCCAGATCCGCGTGATGGGAAAAGCTATTGGGGTGGATTTAGAGAAGATCAATTGAAGTTTATCGAAAATGATTTAAAATACGTTCCTAAAGATCATTTGATTGTTTTGTCTCATCATATTCCTTTAGCGGATAATAACGGTGAATGGTTTAGAGTAGAAGATAGAGATAGATTGTTCGATTTATTAGCAGAATATCCTAATACATTATCACTTTCTGCACATACTCATATTCAGCAACAACTATTTTACGGAAAAGATAAAGGTTTTAATCGTGAAAAGCCACATCACGAATATAATGTAGGAACAACTTCTGGAGATTGGTATTCTGGAATTAAAAATGAACAAGGTGTTCCAGTTTCGACTATGCGCGATGGAACTCCAAAAGGTTACGCTTTCATACATTTTGATGGAAATACGTATAAAGTAGATTATAAAGTTGCAGGAAAACCAGCCGATTATCAAATTAATGTATTTGCTCCAAAAGCTATTAAGAAAGCTGAAAAGAGTCGTCATTCAGTATATGCAAATGTATTTATGGGAACACCGAACGATGAGGTTTTATACAGCGTGAATAATGGTGAATGGAAGAAAATGAAATATACAAATGATGATGACCCAGCTTATGAAAGCACGTTTTATAAATGGGATGTTTCAGAAAAAGCATTGGAAGGACGTCGTCCATCGAAGTCAATGAAATCAACACATTTGTGGTCAGCAAAAATACCTTCAAACTTACCAGTTGGTGAATATAAAATTAAAATCAAAGCTACCGATATGTACGGAAAAGTACATTTAGGAGAAACCATATATAAGATTACTGAATAATTTTTTTTATTCAAGTGTGTGTGTAAAAAAACCAACCTTTCGGGGTTGGTTTTTTGTGTTTTTGAATTAGTTGTTTAAACCTTCAGCTGCTTTTAAAACCGCTTCTTTTAAACCTAATTTATATTGAATCATTTTTTCTAATAATGCTGCATTCTGACTAGCAAGAATTTGAACCGCTAATAAACCTGCATTTTTAGCTCCGTTTAAAGCAACGGTTGCTACCGGAACGCCGCCTGGCATTTGTAAGATTGATAAAACTGAATCCCATCCATCAATTGAATTTGAAGATTTTACAGGAACTCCAATTACAGGAAGCGGACTCATAGAAGCTACCATTCCTGGTAAATGTGCAGCACCACCAGCGCCAGCGATAATTACGTTGATTCCGTTTTTGTGTGCATTGTTAGAAAAATCTACTAATTTTTCTGGAGTGCGGTGAGCCGAAACAATATCAACAAGTGTTTCAATTCCAAATTCTTTTAATACATCGATGGCTTGTTGCATTACCGGCATATCCGAAATGCTTCCCATTACTACTGCTACTTTCATTTATTGTTGTGTTGTTTGTTACTTCGAAATCACTCGAATCGTTTCTTTAACCTGTTGAGCTACTTTACGAGCTTCTGTCATATTTTCGTTTACAATCGTTACGTGTCCCATTTTTCGGAACGGACGTGTTTCACGTTTACCATAAATATGCGGAGTTACGCCGTCAATTGCCATGATTTTTTCGATGTTTTCATAAACTACTTGTCCTGAAAAACCTTCTTCACCAACTAAATTTACCATAATTCCGGCAACTTTACTATCGGTGTTTCCTAATGGTAAATCTAAAATAGCACGAATGTGTTGTTCAAATTGCGAAGTATAACTTGCTTCAATCGAATAATGTCCTGAATTATGTGGACGTGGAGCAACTTCGTTAACTAAAATTTCATCGTCTTGCGTTTGAAACATTTCAACCGCTAATAAACCAACGTGATTGTAAGCTTCTGAAACTTTCAAAGCAATTTCACGAGCGTTATTTGCAACCGTTTCGTCAATTCGAGCTGGGCAAATTACGTATTCTACTTGATTTGCTTCTGGATGAAATTCCATTTCAACAACTGGATACGTTTTGATTTCTCCCGAAGCCGAACGAGCAACAATAACAGCTAATTCGTTTTTAAACGGAATCATCGTTTCTGCAATACATTCTGTTTCTGGAAGCGTATCTAAATCTTCCATTTTACGAACTACTTTTACCCCGTTTCCGTCATATCCACCTTCGGTTGCTTTCCATACAAAAGGAATTTCGATGTTTCCGTTTGCAACTTCAGCTTTTAAAGCTGTTAATGTTAGGAAACGTTCGTAAGGTGCAGTTGGAATATTATGTTGGGTATAAAAATCTTTTTGATTTCCTTTATTCGAAATCAAACGTAAGGTTTTTGGTGAAGGATAAACTTTTTTGCCTTCTGCTTCTAAAGTTTCCAAAGCTTCAAGGTTAACGTTTTCGATTTCGATAGTTAAAACGTCAACTTGGTTTCCTAAATCGATAACGGTTTGATAATCGTTTAATGAACCTTGAAAGAATTTTGTAGCTCCAAACTGGCAAGGTGCCTCAGAACTTGGGTCAACTACGTATGTTTGAATATCGAATTTTCTAGTTTCTGTCAACATCATTTTGCCAAGTTGACCACCACCTAAAATTCCTAATTTAAAATCTGAAGAAAAATAACTCATCGTTAAATTTTTAATTGTGTTGTTGTTTAGCCAACAAAGATAAAATTTTTACAACAACTTATCGATTCGCTTCTTTATGAATTTTAGCAAGTATTTTTTTAGCTCTACTAACAAAGGAAGGTTCTTGTAAAATTATTTGTTGTTCTATAATTCCGATAAGTTCCGTTTTAATCCATTCGGCTTCATTTCTCAATTCAAATATTACGCTTAAACAATTTACTCGTGTTGCAACAAACGAATTTGAAATCAACCAATCAAAATGAATGTCAATAAGTTGATTTTTTTGTTTTTTATCAAATGTTTCTGAGTTGTGCTTTAAAATATGAAATACGATTCGGCTTGTACAACGTTTGCAAGTTTCGTTTTTGAAGTTTTCTTGTAACAAAATAAAATCGTTAAGACTTTCATTTAAATAATCAGGAAATTCTTCTATTATATAATCTAGAACGCAGATGAATAAAACTTGATTTCTTTCATCGGTTATTTTAATGAAATTTAGGACATCTTGAGCTGAAATATTTAAATCTAAAATGGTGTTTTTAGCAATTTTCCGACTATTAATACTTAAATTCACATTAAGATTTGATAATATTTCTAAGGAATTCATCTATTTTTTTTAATCTAATAAATTTATACAAAGAAAAACAATTTATAATAAAATTAGTCAATTCAAAAGTAAACTCAACTCAAATTCATATATTTGCAATTCGTAAGAACTTTAGAAGTTATGGAAATTCAAATTTTAGATAAAGTTTTCGTGCCGTATATTTCGGAAGAAGAAATTCAAGCACGTTTGAAAATAGTTGCGTCAGAAATGATGCGCGATTTAGAAGGTGAAAATCCTGTTTTTATCGGAGTTTTGAACGGTTCATTTATGGTGCTTTCAGATTTGATGAAATATTATAAAAATCCGTGTGAAATTTCATTCGTGAAAATGGCTTCATATGAAGGTACTCAATCTACAAATGAGGTAAAACAATTAATAGGTTTAGATGTTGATGTAACAAATAAAACTGTTGTGATTGTTGAAGATATTGTAGATACGGGGAATACCATCGAAGTTCTTGTACAACTTTTTAATAGATATAAAATCAAAGGGCTGAGAATTGCAACTTTGTTTCATAAGCCAGAAGCTTACAAAAAAGAAATTAAATTGGATTATATTGGTTTCAATATTCCAGATAAATTTATTGTCGGTTACGGGTTAGATTATGACAAACAAGGAAGAAATTTACCAGCTATTTATCAAATCAAATAAACATAATAAGATACTATGATTGCTATTGTTTTATTCGGAAAACCTGGTGCTGGAAAAGGCACACAGGCTGAATTTTTAAAAGAAAAATACAATTTAACTCATATTTCAACTGGTGATATTTTTCGTTTCAACATCAAAAATGAAACGGAATTAGGAAAAAAAGCTCAAGAATTCATTAATAAAGGTGAGTTAGTTCCAGATGAAATAACTATCAATATGTTAAAAGCTGAGGTTGAGAAAAATATGGATAAAGCTGGTTTTTTATTTGATGGCTTTCCAAGAACAATTCCTCAAGCAGATGCATTAGATGCTTTCTTAAAGTCAATTAATTTAGAAATTACTGCTACCGTTGGATTAGAAGCAAATGATGATATTTTAGTTGCTCGTATTCTTGAAAGAGGTAAAACTTCTGGAAGAGCAGATGACCAAGACGAAGCTAAAATCAGAACTCGTTACGAAGAATATAATGAAAAAACTTCTCCGTTAATTGAATATTACAAACAACAAAATAAATATTATGCTGTTGATGGTATTGGTACAATTGCCGAAATCACTGAGCGTTTAAGTAATGTTATTGATAAATTATAATAATAACAAATAAATAAATCTACTTTAATCTTATCTTTGTTTTCAAGGATAAGATTTTGTATTTTAAATAACCTAAATTAAATAACTTTGGAAATACTCATTATTTTCTTTTTAATTATATTAAATGGTATCTTTTCGATGTCAGAAATGGCTTTGGTTTCTGCCAGGAAAAACCGTTTAGAAATTGCTGCCAAAAAAGGAAGTTCAAGTGCAAAAGCGGCTTTAGCTTTAGCAAATAATCCAAATAACTTTTTCTCAACGGTTCAAATTGGAATTACCTTAATAGGAATCTTAACGGGTATCTATTCTGGAGATAATATTACCACAGATGTAAAAGTTTTTATATCACAATTTCCAGTTTTAGCTCCTTATGCAGCTTCTTTAAGTGTTGGTTTAGTCTTGTTTGTTCTTACTTTTTTTACTTTGATTTTAGGAGAATTAGTTCCAAAACGATTAGGTTTAAATTTCCCGGAAGGAATTTCAAAAGCGGTTGCACTGCCGATGACATTAATTTCTAAAATTGCAGCTCCTTTTGTTTGGTTGCTTACCTTTTCAACCGATGGAGTTTTGAAAATTTTAAACATTCGCCCAACAGCTGATGGTAAAGTTACTGAAGAAGAAATTCGTTCGATAATTCGTGAAAGTACTGAAGGTGGAGAAGTTCAAGAAATTGAACAAGATATTGTGGAACGTGTTTTTAATGTTGGAGATAGAAAAGTGAATTCGTTAATGACACATAGAAAATCAGTTGTTTTTCTTGAATGTGATGATGATTTACAGACCTTAAAAGATAAAGTGATTAATGAAATTCATTCATTTTATCCAGTTTGTGAAGATGGTTTGGATGAAGTAATTGGGATTGTAACTTTAAAAGATTTATTTTTGCTGTTCGAAAATCAAAACACAGATTTACGTACCATAATTAAAGAACCCATTTTTATTATTGAACATACTTCGGCTTATAAAGCCTTAGAAATGTTTAAATCAACCAAAGTTCATTACGCATTAATTACTGATGAATATGGTGTTATTCAGGGAATTATAACTTTGAATGATATTTTGGAAGCGTTGGTTGGCGATGCATCTGAATTTGATGAAGAAGAATACCAACTTCAAGAAATTGAAGATGGAAAATATATAGTTGATGGTTTTTATCCATTACACGATTTGTTTGCATATTTTGAATTAGACGAATTAATGCAAGATTATGATGTAACTACTGTTAGTGGTTTAGTTATGAAAGAATTATCTTACATTCCAAAAACCGGTGAAAAGTTGATTTGGAATAAAATGGAATTTGAAGTTCTAGAATCAAATGGTGTGAAAATCAGCAAAATTGGAATAAATTTATTAAAAGAATAACTTGATTTTATCAAGTAAAAAAAAATAAAATGACAGAAGGAAATTTCGTAGATTACGTAAAAATATATGTAGCATCTGGTAAAGGTGGTAAAGGTTCAACGCATTTACATCGTGAAAAGTTTATCGAAAAAGGTGGACCTGACGGAGGTGATGGTGGACGTGGTGGACACGTTTATTTAGTAGGTAACGAAAGTTTATGGACTTTATATCACTTGAAATTTGCACGTCATATCAAAGCTGGTCACGGAGGTGATGGAGGAAGTGCTCGTAGTACAGGATCTGATGGAGTAGATAGATATCTAGAAGTTCCATTAGGTACCGTTGTTAAAGACAAAGAAACTGGGGAAGTTTTGTTTGAAATTACTGAAAATGGCGAAAAGCGAATTTTAGCTAAAGGAGGAAAAGGTGGATTAGGAAACTGGCACTTTAGAAGTTCAACAAATCAAACACCACGTTATTCACAACCTGGTATTGCTGGTGAAGAGTTAGATATTATTTTAGAATTAAAAGTTCTTGCTGATGTTGGTTTGGTAGGATTTCCGAATGCTGGAAAATCAACTTTATTGTCCGTATTAACTTCGGCAAAACCTAAAATCGGAGATTATCCGTTTACAACCTTAAAACCAAATTTAGGAATTGTTGCTTATCGCGAATTTAAATCTTTTGTAATTGCTGATATTCCTGGAATTATCGAAGGTGCTGCAGAAGGAAAAGGTTTAGGACATTATTTCTTGCGTCACATTGAACGTAATTCTACATTGTTGTTCTTGGTTCCGGCTGATGCAAAAGATATCAAAAAAGAATACGATATTTTATTAGACGAATTACGTCGTTACAATCCAGAAATGTTAGATAAAGACCGTTTAATTGCTATTTCAAAATCTGATATGTTAGATGATGAATTAAAAGTTGAAATGAGCGTTCAATTAGATAAAGATTTTGGTGACATTCCGTATATGTTTATTTCATCGGTTGCGCAACAAGGTTTAACTGAATTAAAAGATAAACTTTGGTTGATGCTAAATAAATAAAATTTAAGTCTCTTCGTTTGAAGGGACTTTTTTTATATCTTTAATATTGAAAACCAACCTTATAAATTAGATATGAAAATTAAATTTTTATTTATTTCTTTATTATTAATATCGATGAAGAGTCAAGCTCAAGATGTAACAATTATTGATGTTGTAGAAGATTCTTATAATACTTCTTCGATTGATACCTTACAAATCAAATCAGGAAAACCTCAAGTTTTTTTAATTCAAATCCAAAGTCAGAATGATGGTTATAGTATTGCTGATGATGATATCGAGAAGAAAGAACTTCAAAAAAATTTCAATTCAAAAGATTTTAATCTAAATCACATTACCAAGCAAAGTTATATTCGTTTAGAGAATGGTCAATTTATCGATGTAAGCGATTTGGATAGTTCGTATGGAGCCGTTGCGTTTTGGAACGGAAAACCGAATGACAAATTAAAAATTCAAGAAGGTATTCGTTTATCAACTGAGTTTGTTTCAGAACAATTAGGACAAAAAAAGAAATCGTCTTATATCACAAATTCTGAATTACAAAAAAAGGAAATTTCACAACTTTCTAAGAATGATAATTTCACTGAAAATTCAAGAAAAGTAATGAATCGTTTTCTAAAAAAATATTCGGTTTCCGAGGTTCTTACAATTAGCGGTTATTTGGTTTTAAATGAAAATCAAACGAAAGTAAAAACGATTACGGGTTATGAAGTAAATTCAAAAGGAAAAAAAATAAAATACGAACAAATTTTTTTAAATGAATTTGAACAACCAACGAAAGTCAATCACTTTGGGGATGATGGAAAAAACGTTTATTATTCTATCGAATTTACTTATGAAAATGGAATTCTAAAAGCAATAGTTAATGACGATCGAATTGAGAAAATCAGCTATAACGATAATCAACTTTTTTTTACTTCTGATTTAGGTGGTGGAGAAGAAACTTCATTTTATACATTAAAAGATGGTGTATTATTAAGTAAATGTATTTTGATAATGAAAGGCGACGCAGGTTATGAAGAGCAAAACTCAGTGGTTGAAGAAAAAATCGAAAAAGGATGTGTAAATTATTACATAAATAACGAACTAAGTTCAATGAATTGTCATTCAGAACTTGGCAAATTTCCATTTACCAATAAATATACATCATTTCAGGATGGTGAAATAATGCAATCAATCGAATATAAAGTCACTAAAATAAATGATTCAAAAATTGAAATTGTTTCAAAAAATTCAAATTCAACTGGAAAAACTACAGCTATTTTAAATTCTCGCGGACTTGTTGAATCTATCGTTTATGTAGCTGGAAATGAAACTGAAAAAATGTTGTTTGAATATACTTATTATGAATAATATTTTTGAGGAATCTTAAAATTTCATCATTTAATGTGTTCTAAAAATAAAAAAAGAAGTTAAAAAATGTGTTTCCTTTAGATATAATTCGTTTTTTTTATAAAATCATTTATCTTCGCATTTGAAATCATTTAATTATAATATGAAAAAATTAGTTCTGTTCTTAACAGTTGCTTTGATGGCATTACCATTGAAAGTGAAAGCTGACGAAGGAATGTGGTTTTTAATGTTCATTGAGCGTTTAAACCACCGCGATATGCAAAAAATGGGACTTCAGTTAACAGCTGAAGAAATTTACAGCATCAACAACAATTCATTAAAAGATGCAATTGTACAATTTGATGGTGGATGTACTGCAGAAATTATTTCTAACCAAGGTTTAGTTTTGACTAATCACCACTGTGGATATGATAAAATTGCTGAATTATCTACACCTCAAGACGATATCTTAACAAACGGATTTTGGGCTAAGGACAAAGCAGAAGAGCGTGCTCCAAAAGAAATTTCTGTTCGTTTCTTCGTTCGTATGGACGATGTTTCAAAACGTATTTTAGGTGTTACAAATCCTAAAATGACTGAAGCTGAACGCGAAAAAGCAATTAAAGAAGAAATTGCTAAAATTGAAAAAGAAAACAACGAAGGTGGAAAATATACAGTTTCTGTTCGTCCTTTCTTTCAAGGAAATGAATATTACTACTTTGTTTACCAAGATTTCGAAGATGTTCGTTTAGTTGGAACGCCTCCAAATGCAATTGGTAAATACGGTGGAGATACAGATAACTGGGAATGGCCACGTCATACAGGAGATTTCTCATTATTTAGAGTTTACACAGATGCTAACGGAAATCCAGCACCATATTCTCCAAATAACATTCCAATGAAGCCGAAACATCATTTACCTGTTTCTATGGCTGGAGTTCAAGAAGGAGATTTCTCAATGATTTTAGGTTATCCAGGTCGAACAAACCGTTGGATGCCAGCTCAAGGAATCGCTCAAAATGTTTCATTCGCTTATCCTGCTTGGGTAGAAGGTTCTAAGTTAGGAATGGATGTGATGAAAAAATATATGGACCAAAACGATGAAGTGCGTTTAAACTATGCTAGTAAATATGCTAGTATTGCAAACTACTGGAAAAATCGTCAAGGTATGATTGATGCTTTAAAAGAGCACAAAACAGTTGATAAGAAAACAAAAGAAGAAAAAGCTTTTGATAAGTGGGCGAACAAAAAAGAAAATAAAGAAGTTTACGGGAATGTAATTAAAGATATTAATGCATATTACGCAGCTACAAACGAAAAATCACGTCACGATAATTATTTATCTTTAGCTTTAATTCGTGCTTCTGATATGGGAGCTTTACCATATAGTTTCGGAAATGCTTTCTTACAATATATCACAGCAGATGATGCTACAAAAGCTCAAATGAAACCTGCTTTAGAAGAAGCAATTAAAGAAGCTTATGCAACGATGTATATGCCATTAGAACAAGAAATGATGGCTAAACAATTAGGTTTGTACGCATCTAAATCTACTGGATATGAAATTGCTCCTTATGTAAAAGAAATTGGTTCAAAATCAAATAACGATTTTACTTCTTATATTAATAATGCATTTGCAAACAGTATTTTTGCTTCAGAAGAAAAAGCATTGGCTTTCTTAAATAATCCAAATGCTGATTTAGTAAATAATGATGAATTATTCAAATTATCTACAGATTTAGTAAGACAATATAACACAGTTCCAGATAACGTAAAAGCGTTACAAAACGATTACCAAAAGTCTTATCGTTTATTAGTTGATGGTTTGAGAAAAGCAAATCCAGATAAAAAATACTATCCAGATGCAAATTCAACTTTACGTTTAACTTATGGTACAGTTCGTGACTTACCAAGAGGAAATAAAGTAAATGATGCCAAAGAAAATTGGTACACAACTTTAGATGGAACAATCGCTAAACACAAAGCAGGTGACGAAGAATTCGAAAATCCACAACGTTTAATTGATTTATATAACGCAAAAGATTACGGGCCTTACGCTGATAAAGATGGTTCTTTACACGTAAATTTCTTAACTGATCACGATATTACTGGTGGTAACTCAGGTTCTCCAGTATTGAACGGAAAAGGGGAGTTAATCGGTTTAGCTTTCGACGGAAACATTGAAGCTATGGCTGGTGACGTAATTTTCGATCCTAAATTACAACGTACAATTAATGTTGATATCCGTTACGTTTTATTCGTTATCGATAAATACGCAGGTGCAACAAACTTAATTGAAGAAATGACAATCGTGAAGTAATTCATATTTTGCAATAAATTTTAAAAACCGTTTCAGATTTTTCTGAAGCGGTTTTTTTATGCGTTTATTTTTGTAAATTTAATCTATGAAAAAAATATATTGGCTTTTTGTTTTATTTGTTTGTATAAGTTGTTCTAAGAAAGACAACGACATTAATATGTCCTTTTATTATTGGAAAACCAATTTTAAAATGGATGCGTCAGAACGTGATTTCTTAGAGCAAAATCAAATCAATAAAATGTATGTTCGTTATTTTGATGTTGGTCTAAAAGGTGGAATTCCCGTTCCGATTTCGGCAATTACTTTTGATTCAATTCCTAAGAAGTTACAAGTTATTCCAGTTGTTTATATTAAGAACGAAGTGGTTCTCATTCCTAATTTAGATGTAAAAGAACTGGCGGCGAACATTGTCAAATACATCAATCAAATCAACGAGAAAAATCAAATTTCAATGAACGAAATTCAATTAGATTGCGATTGGAGTTTAAATAGTAAAGAACAGTTTTTTGCATTGGTCGATGAAATTAAAAAACAGACAAATTTGAAACTGAGCGCAACCATTCGTTTACATCAAGTAAAATATTTCGAAAAAACTGGTGTTCCGAATGTTGATGAAGGTGTTTTGATGTATTACAATATGGGAAAAATTGCTGCTGATTCTTTAAATTCAATTTACGACAGAGAAGTTGCTAAGAATTATATCAAAAGTTTAAGAGATTATCCACTCAAATTAAATATTGCTTTACCCGTTTATTCATGGTTGGTTCACACGCGAGATAGAAAACCGATTAATCTGATTAGCAGAATTAGAATTGAACAATTAGATACGATTCCAAATTTCAAAAAAATAGATGAAAACCGTTATTTAGTTCAAGAATCAAATTCTTATTTTGGTAGTTATTTCAAAAAAGGCGACATTGTTAAAATCGAAAGTACAACAGCCAAGCAAGTTGAAGAAATGATTACGGATTTGAGTGAAAATATGAAACAAAATCCAAACGAAATTATTTTTTATGATTTCGATAAAACCAATACCAATTACTATGAAAATGAATTTTTTAAAAAAATCGTTAATCGCTATTAGTTTAACTTCCGTTTTTAGTTACGGAGTTTATTCTTATGGTTGTGCAGACGGCTGGTGGGGTAACGATTTTAATTCGATGTTTGCACCCGAAACGTTTGTAGATAAATCTTATAAACCTATGTTTTACGATTCATATAACTTTTTTTATAATTATAATCCATTACAAGATTATACTTCAAAATTTAGTGATGATATTGTAGCTGATTGGTCTAATTATATCGGGAAATCTGAACCTAAAGAAGCGGTTGCTTATTATTTGTTAAATGATACGGCAGCTCAATTCATTCCAAAATTAATTAATAAACAATCGATTTCTGGAGCAAAATACGGGTTGAATTTAAAAAATAAAGAAGCTAAGAATTTTTTAGAGTTTCTACAAATTGCTAAAAAGGTAGAAAAGTATTCTACTTCTCAATATTATTATTGGAATTATGAAAATAGAAATCAAGAAAAAGTAGATGCTAAAGTAATTGCAACCATCGAAGATTATTTTAACAACCTTGGAAATAAAGATGAATTTTATAAAAATAGAATTTGGTTTCAATTAATGAAAGCTAAGTTTTATTCTAATAATGTAAATGATGCAGTTTCTTTTTTTGAAGCAACTAAAAAGAATCAATCTAAAAATCTTTTATATTATCGAGCTTTAGGTTATGTTGCTGGAGCTTATTATCAGAAAAAAGATTACGATAAATCGAATGTTTTATTTGCAGAGATTTTTGATGAAGTTCCTCAGTTACGTCAAGAAGCTTTGTACAATTTCAGACCCGTTGATGAAGCTGCTTTTTTAAAGCAAGTTGAGTCTGTTCCGAGTAAAGAAGTTAAAGCAGCAATGTGGGCTATTTATGGTTATTATGCCGATGAATTTAAAGCAATGCAAGAGATTTATAAAATTGACCCGAAAAGCGAGCATATCAATTTCTTATTGACTCGATGGGTGAATATGCAAGAAAGTAGTATTAATGTTTATCAAGAAAAAGCAATTTCTAATCCAGGAAATTATCACAAAGAAGTTGCAAAAGCAATCAACCAAAAACAATTCAAATGGATTAGTGAAGTCGCTTTAAAACCTGATTTACTTCAAAATCCAGAACTTTGGTTTTTTGCAACCGGTTATCTGAATATTTTTCAAGGAAATTTTAAAGTTGCTGAAAAACAATTCGATCAAGCTAAAATTTATATAAAAGCGGGAGATGAATTAGCAAAAAATCAAATCCGATTGATGCAATTAATTAATAAAGTTTCGCAAGTAAAGACAATCTCAATGAAAGAAGAAGCAACTTTAATTGAAGATTTAAATTGGTTATTATATGAAGTTCCTGAAAATATCAAATACGATAATCCGTTCCGTTTTAATTATGCAACCAATTGGGTAAAAAAATATTTGTCTTCGGTTTATAAAAATCAAGGAAACCAAGTCATGGCTGAGTTATTAAATTCCAACAAAGTTTTTTACGATAGTGAAAATAACGGTCAGGCAATGGAAGAGTTCTTTTTGAAGAAAAACAAAACTGCTTGGGAAGAACTATTTGTTGGCTTGTATCCATATAACATTAGTGATATTTACGAATGTAGAGCCATAAATTTATATTACGCAGGCAAATTAGAAGAATCTATTGCGATGTTTGAAAAAATCTATCCAATCAAATTAAGACAGTATAATTACGAAAACGATTCATATTCTTATGATTTCGTTGACTACAACAAACGCGAACTTTACGGAAATCCATTTAACGGAAAAATAAAAGATTGTAACGATTGTGACCATCAAGCAAAACAATCGGTTAAATATACAAGTTTATCAATGCTTCGAAAAATGAAAGAATTAAAAACAAATATCGAAGTCGGCAATGATGTTTATAACAATGCCTTGTTACTTGCAAATGCATATTACAATACTTCATTTCACGGAAATGCTCGTGCATTCTATTACAATTCTATTTTCGGCGAAACCGGTAGTAATTACATTTCTAAAGAAAATCAGCATAAATTATATGATTTGTCTCAAGCTAAAAAATATTACGAAATTGCTTATAAAGCTGCTTCAGATAACGAGCAACGTGCTAAGATTTCGTATATGTTAGCAAAGGTTGAGCGTAATGATTTTTACTTTGAAAATTATTTTAAACCAAATACATATTGGGGATACGGATACGACCAAGTTATGGTTAAAAAATGGGACGGTTTCAAAAGATTAAAACAAGATTATTCCGATACCAAATATTATCATGAAGTAATCAAAGAATGTGGTTATTTTAGAACCTATTTAGGTTTAGAAAAATAATTTTTGTTGTAGATTTACCATTATTTTTTAGTCAAGAAAAACAGAAATCAAATGCGTGTACATTTTATAGCAATTGGCGGAAGCGCTATGCACAATATAGCATTAGCTTTACATGAAAAAGGTGATGTAGTTACCGGAAGTGACGATGCTATTTTTGAACCTTCGAAAACTCGTTTACAAAACGAAGGTTTATTACCAGAACAAATGGGTTGGTTTGCAGATAAAATAACTTCAGATATCGATGCGGTTATTTTAGGTATGCACGCAAAAGCAGATAATCCGGAACTTTTAAAAGCACAAGAATTAGGTTTGCAAATTTATTCGTATCCTGAATTTATTTTCGAACATTCAAAAAATAAAACACGTGTAGTTATTGGTGGTTCGCACGGAAAAACGACCATTACATCTATGGTGCTTCACGTTATGCATTACCACAATCGCGCGGTTGATTATTTAGTTGGAGCACAATTAGAAGGTTTTAAAACCATGGTTCATTTAACAGAAGATAACGATTTTATTGTTTTGGAAGGTGATGAATATTTATCTTCTCCAACAGATTTACGTCCGAAGTTTCATTTGTACCAACCAAATATTGCATTAATTAGCGGAATTGCTTGGGATCACATCAATGTATTTCCAACGTTTGAAAATTATGTAGATCAGTTTAAAATTTTCATTGATAAAATTACCGATGGTGGAATTTTAGTTTATAACGAAGAAGATCTAACGGTAAAACAAATTGTTGAAGAAGCTACAAAACCAATTCGTAAAATGCCTTACGAAACTCCTGAATATTCAATTGAAAACGGAATTACGTATTTAGAAACTCCAGACGGACCAATGCCAATTGAAGTTTTTGGAGAACATAATTTAAATAATTTAGCCGGAGCAAAATGGATTTGCCAAAATATGGGAATCGATGAAGAAGATTTCTACGAGGCTATTCAAAGCTTTAAAGGTGCGGCAAAACGTTTAGAAAAAATTGCAGAAACTTCATCGGCTGTTGCTTATAAAGATTTTGCGCATTCGCCAAGTAAAGTGAAAGCAACTACGCAAGCGGTTAAAAAACAATATCCAAATAAGAAATTAATTGCGTGTTTAGAATTACATACGTATTCTAGTTTAAATGCCGAATTCTTATCGCAATATGAAGGTGCTTTAGATGCTGCTGATGTTGCTGTAGTTTTCTATTCGCCAGATGCGGTTGCGATTAAAAAATTAGAAGAAATTTCTAAAACACAAATTGAATCAGCTTTCAAAAGAAACGATTTAATTGTTTATACGAATCCAACAGAATTTCAGAATTTCTTAAAAGAGCAAACCTTTAATGAATCTGTTCTTTTATTAATGAGTTCAGGAAATTACGGAGGTTTAGATTTTGACGAAGTTCAAACTATTATTTCATAAACATAAAGCGACTTATCCAGGTCGCTTTTTTGTTTCTTATCTACTAAGTTTTTTATCTTATTGAAAATCATTTGTGATAACTCGTTTAAGAATAAAAAAATGTTCGTATTTTTGATATTAAATAAAAACGGATTAATTTTATTATAACGTAATGAATTTGGATTCAGTTGATTAGTTTGCTTTTTTTAATTTAAAAATTTGATTTATGACAACCTATAATGTTTCTATTCCAGATAGTAAAAATGCTTTCTTTTTAGAGTTTCTTGAACTTATTGGTGCTGAATATAATAAGGAAGATGAAATGGATTTTCAATTAACTGAAGAGCAGCAACAAATTTTATTGGAACAAGGTAATATTTCTGTAGACGAATGTATTGATGCTAATGATTTCTTTCAAGAAATGAAAAATAAATATGACTTATAAAGTTGTAATAACTCCGGTTGCTCAAAGAAACATTGAAGAAGCGATTGTTTACTATAAAAATAATGCTTCAGATAAAGTTGCAACTTTGTTTCTCCAAGATTTCAAGCTTACCATTAATGCGATACAAAAAGTAAAGTTTTTCAATTTCTTTTTTGAAAATTTTAGAGGAAAACCATTGAAAAAATTCCCGTTTATTGTTTTTTATACACTCGATGAAAGTTCAAAAATAATTATGATAAAAGCTATTTTTAATACAAATCAGGATACGAGTAAATATCCAAAAAACAAATAACGAATTTATATAGTAGTACGATAGAATATTTTATTAAAATATTTCAGAAATTGAATTTCAGAATTTCTTAAAACACAAAAGTGACTTTTTAAAGGTCGCTTTTTTTATGGTTTGGAGCTTTTGTTAAAATCAAATATTAATAAATCTCAATAAATCATTTTTGTTGTTTTTGAATCTAAAGATTAGTTCTTGTATTCGCTCTATTGAGATGAGTTAATTTAATATGTATATAAATCTTATGTGATTTGTAAATCTTCTGAAAATTTTAATTTTTTGTTTTTCAATTTTTCATAATAAAACTCATCGTCGGGTGTTATCATTATATAAATTTCTTTTTCATTATTAATTTGAAAGGTTGAAATTTCTTTACATTCCGATAATTTAAATACTTTGGGTTTAATAATCACACTATTTTCATTATAAGTTTTAAAACGATTTGTAATAATATTTTCAGTTTTTATGGGAATATTGATTAATTTAAATTTTACTCTAAGTTTTTTTATTTTTTTTAAATGATTAGCATCAGGATAAAGATTCAATGGGCAAGCGACAATAGTAATATATAAATCGCCGTCTTCTAATTGAGTAATTGAAATTGTTAAAATATTCTCATCTTTGGATAGTTTTAATTTTGAAAATTCTCGATCTATATGAACATTCAAAATTGTTTCAATTATTTCAGGAGTATTTTGCGAATAGCAAATGGAGTTTATGAAAAGTAATGTCAATATTAAATATTTCATTTTTTTAGGTGTTTGGTTGTTTTGAAAATTAAGAACTTAAGATTAAAAAGCTAGGAAATTTAAATCCGTTCCTTTATTGAAGCTTTCTTTCAATAATTTTAATTGTTCAAATGTAAATAGATAACCATATTTGTTTTCAAACTTTTTTAAATGTTCTTGATTTTTTGTAGGATTATCATTAGAATAGATATAGAATGAATCATCAAATTTTAAAACTTTATAACTAACACTACCCGAGTTTATTAAGTTTTTATATGTAAATCCATACAAACCATTTTTTTTCATTTTATCGACCACAATCTCTTTTATAAAAAGATGAGTAGTTTTTTCATTATTTGAAAAATAATATTCTGTAATCGATTTTATTTCTTTTCTGCTAAAAGGCTTTCTATTTTTTACCTTGATTCCTTCAACTGTTGAACATCCAACAAGAATGAAAGTAAAAAAGATAAAAGTTATATATGATTTTTTCATACTAAGAATAATTTGACTTATAATTTTCTATGACTTCTTTAATATTAGATTCAAAATAATAAAAATCATAAGTCTCATTTTTATTAAAAAATCGAACAAAATCTGAAAAGCTATTAATGTTCTTCTTTGACAAAAAATCTATTTCAAAATCTTTAGATAAAGATATTTCTTTCTTTAATCCAAACATATTGTAATATTTTATTTCGTACAAATTGTCCTTAACTTTAAAATCTGAAACGTATTTTCTTCTTTTATTTAGAATTACATAAATTATTGCACCCAAAAATAATCCATAAATGTAGCCGTTGTTTAATGTTGAATCCATCTCTAAAGAATTAAAAAAAAGCAGGATTAAGACTACAATAACCGCAGAAATTAATATTTTAAAGGAATTGAATAAAATTTTAATATTCATAATTCTTATTTTATCAATTGATGTTTTAAAATTACGAAGTATATTTCATTTTTCGTAACTTTATTAACTAATTTGTTGAAATATGGATGATTATCAAGATAAACATTTCTCGATTAAACATTGGTCGGAAGATGATAAACCAAGAGAAAAGCTAATGCTTAAAGGAAAAATCGCTTTAAGCGATGCTGAACTTTTGGCTATTTTAATTGGTTCTGGTAGTAGAAATGAATCCGCTGTTGCTTTATGCAAACGTATTTTAGCTTCAAACGAAAATAATTTAAATCAACTTGGTAAACAATCCATTCAACAATTACTTCAGTTTAAAGGAATTGGTGAAGCGAAAGCAATAACCATTATCGCAGCTTTAGAATTAGGTAAACGCCGCCGTTTAGAAGAAGCAAAACAATTTACTCAAATCAAATCTAGTAAAGATGTTTTTGAACACATGCAACCTTTAATTGGAGATTTATCTAATGAGGAATTTTGGGTTTTACTTTTAAATAATAGCAACAAAATCATACAAAAAATACAACTTTCAAAAGGTGGATTAACTGCAACTTTGGTTGACATTCGTTTGCTTTTCAAACAAGCTTTAGAACATTTTGCTACCGCAATTATTTTGGTTCACAACCATCCTTCAGGTCAATTAAAACCTAGTGAAGCCGATAAAAATATCACACGTAAAATTGCCGATGCAGGAAATGTATTGGAAATTAAATTATTAGACCATATCATTGTAACTGAACATGAATATTTTAGTTTTGCCGATGATGGTATTTTATGATTTATTTTGGATTTAAATTCTTAAATTGCAAGCTATTATTAGAAACAAACTTTTTGAAATGATTACGACTCAAAATCTTCAGTTTTCTTATAACAGTAAACAAAATTTTTCGTTTCCAGATTTGAAATGCGAATCTGGCAACACACTTTTGATTACAGGAAATTCAGGAAAAGGAAAAACCACTTTACTACATTTATTAGGCGGACTTTTAACGCCAACTTCTGGTAATATTCAAATTGAACAAACTGAGATTTCAAAACTTTCTCCTTCCAAATTAGATGCTTTCCGTGGAAAAAATATCGGGATGGTTTTACAAAAATCATACTTTGTTGAAGCTTTATCAGTTTTAGACAATGTAGTTTTGGCTTCTTGGTTGGCTACAGGTAAAAAAGCTAAAGAAAAAGCCATTCAACTTTTGACGCAACTTGATTTAGAAAATCAGATGTATAAGCTTCCAGCTCAGTTGAGTATCGGTCAACAACAACGTGTGAATATCGCTCGAGCTTTAATCAATAATCCAAAAGTTATTCTGGCAGATGAACCAACTTCTAGCTTGGATGACGAAAATGCACAAATTGTTGCCGAATTACTTTCTAATTTAGCAAGTGAACACAAAGCAGCGTTGATTATTGTTACACACGATCAACGTTTGAAATCGAAATTTACTAACGCTATAAACTTATAATATGATTGGGAAAATAGCTTGGAAAAATATGTGGTTCAAACCACTAAATACAGTTTTAAGCGTTTTGCTTTTAACGGCATCCGTTTCGATTATAACCGTTTTGATTTTACTTCAAAAACAATTCGAAGAACAGTTTACTTCTTCAATGGATGATATTGATTTGGTTCTTGGAGCAAAAGGAAGTCCGTTGCAATTGGTGCTTTCGTCGGTTTATCAGATTGACGCACCTCCTGGAAATATTAATTATTCAGAAGCGAAACGTTGGATGGAAAATCCGTTTGTAGCTTCTGCGATTCCATTAGCTTACGGAGATAATTACAAAGGTTATAAAATTATTGGTACAACTCCTGAATATATTTCTAAATATGGAGGAGAAGTTGTTCAAGGAAATGTATTTCAAAAAGATTTTGAAGTTGTAGTAGGATATGAAATCGCTCAGAATTTAGGATTAAAAGTTGGTGATACTTTTTTAGGAACGCATGGCGACGCAGAAGAAGGTGGTGAAGTTCATGAAGATAAACCTTACACCATTGTTGGGATTACATCAAAAACTGGAAAAATTTTAGATAATGTAATCTTATCAAATATTGAATCGGTTTGGAATATGCACGATCATGATCATAGTCACGAAGGCGAAGAAGAACATGTTCATACAGATGGAGAAGTTCACAATCATGATCATGAACACGACCATGAACATACCGCTGATTGCGATCATGAACATTCTGAAGTTGTTTCGTATGAAGGAAAAGAAATTACTGCAGTTCTAATTAAATTTAGAAATAAAATGGGAATTGTAACTTGGCCAAGAATGATTCCACAAAATACAGAAATGCAAGCGGCTTCTCCAGCAATAGAAATCAATCGTTTGTTTTCATTGTTTGGCGTTGGTTTAACCGCATTACAGTATTTAGCTTACGGAATCATGTTGATTTCAGGAATCAGTATTTTCGTTGCATTATACAACACCTTGAAAGAACGAAAATTTGAATTTGCCTTATTACGAGTAAATGGAGCAACACGTTTTCAACTTTTGAAATTAGTCTTAATCGAAAGTTTGTTACTTTGCATAACTGGTTTTGTTTTCGGAATGATTTTTGGAAGAATCGCATTGTATTTTATATCACTTTCATCACAAGCTGAATTCAAAATGGCATTTAATCCGTATCAATTTATTTGGGACAAAGAAGGGATTTTGTTCCTAATCACATTGTTTGTTGGGGTTCTTGCAGCATTAATTCCTGCAATTAAAGCTTATTATTTAAACATATCAAAAACATTAGCAAATGCTTAAAAAATATATTTTACCTTCTCTTTTGTTTAGCTCATTTTTATTCATGAGTTTTACTACTTTTCATCACGATTCAAAAGAAGAAAACTTTGAATTCTATCAGAAAAAAGATACTGTTACTTGGAAACAATTAGGAAATATTACATTCTTAAAGAAGAAAGATCCAACGTATGGTGAAGTGATGTTTCCGGTTATTAATGCAAATTTAAAAACCAAACAAGGAAAGAAAATTGTTGCTAAAGGTTTTATTGTACCTATTGATAATAAAACTTATGCATTAAGTAAAAATGTTTTTGCACAATGTTTTTTCTGTGGAAATGCTGGTCCAGAAACAATTATGGGCTTAAAATTTAAAGGAGCAACTCCAAAGTTAAAAACCGATCAATATGTTACAATCGAGGGTAATTTCCGTTTTAACGATAAAGATATCGAAGATTGGATTTATCACATCGATAATGCAGTAATAGTAAAAGGAAAATAGTGACAGATTTTAAAAATATTACCGATATTTTTTTTGACTTAGATCATACGATTTACGATTTTGATAAAAATGCGGAATTGACTTTCAATCAAGTTTTTAATGATTTGAATTTAAATGTTCCATCAAATTTCATGGAACATTTCAAACCCATAAACGATTATTATTGGGATTTGTTAGCAAAAAAAGAAATCACTGCAGAATATTTACGTTTTGCTCGATTGAATGATACTTTTCAAAAAATTGATTTTCAGGTTTCAAATGAAATTATTAATGAGATTGCAAGTCGATTTATTGAAAATTTAACGAATTACAATCATGTTTTTGAAGGTGCTAACGAAATTTTAGATTATCTAAAAGATAAATATCAATTGCATATTATCACAAACGGTCCAGATAAAGTTCAAGAACTAAAATTAAAGAATTCAAATCTAAATCAATATTTTTGTACGGTTACAAATTCAGAGTTGGCGGGCGCAAAAAAGCCAGATGCACAAATTTTTAAATATGCTTTAAAACTTGCAAATGTTAAACCAGAACATTCTTTAATGATTGGGGATAATTTGGATGCAGATATTAAGGGTGCATTAAATATTGGAATGCAAGTAATTTGGTTTGATGAAAACAGAACAAATCAATTACAAAGTTTCACAACTATTAATAAATTAATTGAGTTAAAAAAAATCTTATAAAATGAAAAAAATCTTGTTATTATTCGCAGTTTTATTCTCTTTAGGAATGACTGCACAAAATAAAAAAGTTAAATATGTAAATCTTAAATGGGCTTATGATTTTCAAGATAAAACTAATGAATACCGTCTTAATACAGCTTTAAAGCAAAAAATGGAAGAATTAGGATATACTGTTTATTTTGACAACGATATGCCTCAAGAAGTACGTTTGGATCCGTGTGTTGAATATGTTGGTGATTTGATTAGAGAAAAAGGAAGTTTATCAACTGAGTTAACTTTTGTGTTAAAAGATTGTAAAGGAAACATAGTATTTAAAAATAGTGGAATAAGTCGTTTGAAAAAGCACAATAAATCATATATGGATGCGCTTCAGAATATTTTCAAATATTCTACTATCGGAAGATTAAAAATTAATTAAACAGGAAAAGCACTTCAATTTGAAGTGCTTTTTTTAGTAATTATATTTTCCTTGCCAACGTTGACGTAAGAAATCTTGAGTTTGTTTTTCACGAGTATTTTCTCCAGGTTCGTAAAACGGAACGTTACTTAATTCATCAGGAAGAAATTCTTGATAAGCGAAGTTTCCTGGATAATCGTGTGAATATTTATAATCTTCTCCATAACCTAATTCTTTCATCAATTTAGTTGGAGCATTTCGCAAATGAATTGGAACAGATAAATCGCCAGTTTGTTTCACAACTTGTTGTGCTTTTCCAATAGCTAAATAACTTGCATTGCTTTTTGGAGATGTTGCCAAATAAATAGCACATTGACTTAATAAGATTCTACTTTCGGGATATCCGATTACAGAAACTGCCTGAAAGATGTTATTAGCCATAATAATTGCCGTCGGGTTTGCCAATCCTATATCTTCAGAAGCTGAAATAACCAATCGTCTTGCAATAAAATTCAAATCTTCGCCGCCTTCAATCATTCGAGCTAACCAATAAACAGCACCGTTTGGGTCACTTCCACGAATAGATTTTATAAAAGCGGAAATTATGTCATAATGTTGCTCGCCAGTTTTGTCGTATCTAACCGTGTTTTGTTGAACAACTTGTAAAACTTTATCATTTGTGATTTCGATATCATCACCTGAAATCGAGTTTACAATTAATTCAAACGTATTTAATAATTTTCGTCCATCTCCACCAGAAATTCGAAACAAAGTTTCAACTTCTTTAAGTTTAATGTTTTTTGTTTTAAGAAACTTATCTGTTGAAATTGCACGTTCTATTAAAGCTTGTAAATCGTCTTTCGTAAAAGCGTTTAAGGTGTAAACTTGACAACGTGAAAGTAGGGCAGGAATGACTTCAAAACTCGGGTTTTCTGTCGTTGCGCCAATTAAAGTTATCCAACCTTTTTCGACAGCTCCCAAAAGCGAATCTTGTTGAGATTTACTAAATCTATGAATCTCATCGATAAACAAAATAGGATTTCGAGCAGTGAAAATACCACCGCTGTTTTTAGCCTTTTCTATTACTTCACGTACATCTTTAACTCCGGCGTTAATCGCACTTAAAACATAAAACGGACGTTCACTTTCTTTTGCAATAATTTCTGCTAAAGTAGTTTTGCCAGTTCCGGGTGGTCCCCAAAAAATCATTGATGGAATTAATCCACGTTTGATGTTTTGTGTTAATATACCCGTTTCACCAACCAAATGAGTTTGACTGATGTAATCTTCTAATTGTTTCGGACGTATGCGTTCTGCTAATGGTGCTTCCATTTTGTAAATTTATGAAATCATTTCAATATTTCGATGAGTCTGCTATAATGGCAGTCTTTTTTTTATGGTTAATTTTTTGATTGCTTTTGATTATGCAAGAAAAGAAATTTGAGTTTACTACAAACGTTATATTAATTCCATTTTTGTTCCTTTTGGGAATGTGGTCGGTTTATTATTTAAACTGGCGTTATTTCTTAGAGTTGAATGAATTCGGGATTTATCCTCGAACTTTAGAAGGTTTAAGAGGTGTTTTGTTCAGTCCATTTCTTCACGGAAGCATCAGTCATATCTCAAATAATTCAATAGCCATAATTGTTTTACTTTCTATTTTATATTTCTTTTATAAAGAAGATTTCTGGAAAGTACTTTTGTTTGGTTGGTTATTTTCTGGATTAGGAACTTGGCTTATCGGACGTGAAAGTTTCCATATCGGTGCCAGTGGAATTATTTATGTGTTAACCAGTTTTATTTTCTTTGCAGGAATGCGAACTAAATATTTTCGCTTGATGGCACTTTCGTTTTTTGTTGTTTTAATTTACGGAGGTTCTATTTGGTATTTGTTTCCGGATGTGGAAGAAGGAATTTCTTGGGAAGGACATTTGGCAGGTTTCTTAACCGGAATTGTTTTAGCTTTTACTTTAGAAAAACGTCAATACGAACCGATTTATAAATACGATTGGCAACATCCCGATTTTGATGCTTCTGAAGATAAATTTATGAAACACTTTGATGAGAAAGGGAATTTTAATCCGAAACCCAAAAATTATATCGAATTAAATAAACCAAAACGAAGTGTTTTTTATTTAGAATATTCGATGATTTATTCGGGTAAAGTTACTTATGAATTTAATTCGTATTCTTGTAATTTCGAATTACAAATTGAATCGCCGTATCCAGAATTTCTCCCATAGTTTCACATTGTTTAAATGCTTTTTCGTGGGTTAGTTTTTGTAGTGCTTTTCTCAGATTTTCTACGTGTTCAAAAGGTGCAATATTATCTTTTTTCATCACTGCAATCAAATCATCGAATCGTTCTTTATTTGCTAAAACACGACGTGCAATAACCGAACGTACTTCTCTTCGATATTGTTCCATAGAACCTCGAACCAGTTTTTCTAAAACCATTTGAACCATCGGAAAATTTTCTTTGAAATACTGTGGTAAATATATTTTTAAATTTCCTTCGTAATTCTGTTGATCAAAATCTATCGGTCGAATTCTATAAACCACTTGGTCAAAATCGTGTGTTGGAATAATTACATAATTATACGAACGCATATCGCCTAAAAGACCTAACATACATCGTTCGTTAAACTTTACAAACTCTTTAGAAATCTGTGCTTTTTCTAATTCGGTACAATTTGGTAAATGATTTTTAATAAATACATCACCCGGAATTCCTAAAATATGTTCTTCAATCAAAGTGTCTTTGTAAACCAAATAATTCATCGGATATGGCGAAAGCATTTCTTCCAATTCTAATCCGTATAAACGAGAAGCATCGGCACGTTTAATATAAAAATTCGTGTAATTATCATTTAAAATATTACGAACTTTTACACGAAAGGGTTTTGAATTTCCGAACGTACAAAAATCAATACAATCAACTTTTAAATAAGGTAAAACATCTTTATCTCCGTTTGAATGTAGTAAAGTATAAATCCTGTTTAAACTATCTTCAATTTCTTTTTGTTCAAATTCTGGATAATAAACACGTAACCAAAGTGTGTCATTTCCTTCTTTATCTTCTAAAGATATGTAACCTGAAAAACGCATTAAGTCATCGTAAAAAACACTCGTCTTTGTAGTACGATTGTATTTTTCTAAATATTCCATTAGTTCCGGAATAATCGGATAAATAGGTTTACGATATTCTATTTTTACGTCTTTTTTCATATTGATTTGATTTAAAAAAATGAGATACCAAATTTGTATTACAAACTCAATATCTCATTAAATATTTATCTTAAAAATCTAAATTTAATTATAATCTTTGGCGAACTGCTTCGTATAAGAAAGCACCACAAGCAACCGAAACATTCAATGAAGAAATAGTTCCGTACATTGGTAATTTTGCTTTTTCGTCGATGATTTTTAAAACCGATGGATTTACTCCTTTATCTTCAGAACCCATAATGATTGCAATAGGTTGGTTAAAGTTGATGTCGTAAATTCTGTTTTCTGTTTTTTCTGTAGCGGCAACAGTTTTGTAACCTGAACCTTGAAGGTAGAAAATAGCATCTTTAATGTGGTCAACTTTACAAATTGGAATGTTAAAAACTGCTCCAGCAGAAGTTTTAACTGTGTCTCCGTTTACGGGTGCAGCACCTTGTTTTCCAATAATAATTGCGTCAACTCCTGTACATTCAGCCGTACGAATAATTGCGCCAAAATTACGTGCATCAGAAATTTGGTCTAAAATTAAGATTAAAGGTGTTTTTTCTGATTCTGATATTTTTTCAATTAAGCCTTCTAGTTCAACAAACTTGATAGGGGCAATCGAAGCAACTGCACCTTGGTGATTATTGAATTTACTTAGTTTATTTAATTTTTCAACAGGAACATAAGAGAAATTGATGTTTCCCTTTTTCATTGTTTTCATTAGCTCTTGCATTAATTCGCCTTGAGCTTCTTTCTGGATAAATACTTTATCGATTTCTTTTCCTGCATTTATCGCCTCGATAATTGCACGAATTCCAAATATTTGATGTTCGTTTTGCATAATGCAAAGATATTATTATATTTATAAATTCTAAGAAAATTTATTTCTTAGGTTAAATCTATTTTTATGAAAAAATATTTACTGCTTTCGGTTGGATGTTTGTTTTTTATCTCGTGTAAAACAAATGCAACTTTAGATAAACAATTTTTTAATGAAGATGTTTTAGCGAAATCAATTTCATTAGATGCTGTTCAATTGCACGGTAAGACTTATATGGGACAATTTCGAAAAACTGATTCTATTTACGTTTATGGAAACGTTCTGCAAGCTGTAATCGATTCAGTTATGAACGCAAGAAAACTTGAAAATAAAAAATAAGCAGACTTTAATTAGTCTGCTTATTTTTTAAAACTGCGTTTTATAACTCAAGTGAATAATTGAATTACTCATTTTAAATTCTTGTTTTGGTTGTAATCCATTTGCGTAAATTAGATTAAACAATCCGGATGGAGTTGCAATTCCAATTCCTAATCCAACCGAATATAAATTTCCTCTTGTATTTGTTGAGTCATCTATATAATATACATAATCTGTGATTGAATGCGCATATAAAGTAGGGGAAAGTACAAATCGATATTCGGTAAAAATCCCTGCTAATGATTGCGCTTGTAGTGTGTTTTCATTAAAACCCCGAATGTTCTGAATGCCTCCAAAGCGATATAATTCATTATATAGAATTGAAGGGCTGAAAAGTTGATAGGCTTTGCCTTTTAAATAGACAATATTCCGTTCGTCGAGATAGAAATGATGGAACGCTTCTAAATCTACAAACTGTTGATTTACCTTGGAATTGTCATCCTTTCTGTTTCCTGTTCCTGCTAAACCTGTGATTCGTGTTTGTAGTGGAAATAATACGTGTTCTCTATAATGAGAAAATTCATAATTTAATGTCAAGAATTGATTTGAATAATTCTGTGCTGCGTATGTGTTAAATTCTCCGGCAACTGAAGTGGTGCTTTGATATCCCAATCCAACTTTGTTGTTATATGTTATATAATATAGGAGTGAAGCGTTAAACTTCGTGTTTTGTTGTGTGCTGTCTTGTTTAAAAATTTGAAGATTTGCTTTCAAGCCAATTGGACTTTGAAATAAATAAGGAAGTTCAGTTCCTAAATTAAAGGTTGACTGCTGATTTCCGTCGTTTCTCCAATATAAATTAAATTGTTCTCCTTTATTTAGAATGTTCATTAGTTTTAAATCTACATTTCCATTAAAACGAACGGTTCCATTATCGTCATTTGAAAACCCGATCAAACCGTCAAATTGATTAGAATTTGCTTTTTCAAGAAATAGATAAAGAACAGTTTTGTTTTCTGTAAATAAAACTTCGGGTGGTTTTACGGTTTTTATAAATGGAAATTGACTTAATTCTTTTTGAAGTTCTGTAATCGTTTGCTGGTTAAAATCTTTTTTGATATATTTCTTTAAGAGTTGTTTGTTTATTCCTTTGGGGAAATTTGTGTATGGATTTATGGTGATTAAATCGATTTTTCTTTTTTCATCCAAAATGATTTTTAACTGAGCGTTGATTTGGTTGTCAGAAATAATTTGATTGTCAAGTTTAATCTGACTAATTGAATAACCTTGTTTCTCTAATATCTGTAAGTAATTTGAAATATAACTTTCGGTTTTATCGATTGGAATTTGAACAGAAGAATCACTAATGTTTAATATTTTTTTTACATCAGGTTGAATCGAGTCGAAGTTTATTTTTATACTTTTGAAGCGCTTATTTAGAGCGATAACATAAGTGAATGTTGAATCGTTTGTTTTATCAGACGAAAGTAAACGTTGGTTTATATATCCATCATTATATAAGGTGTTTTGAAACTTTTCAAATTCAGAAATAATACTCTTTGCGTTCTCGTGATTTTTTTGATAAGAAATACTATCTATAATCACATTTTCTTTTTCTGATGTACTATTTATTTTCAGAAATAAATTCTGAGCATTCATATTAATGCAACTAAAGAAAAGTAATATATAAAGAAATTTGTTCAAGAGAAATTGTTTTTTATAGTAACGAAATTAAAGTAAAATTTGGTATTCAGGTCAATAAAAATAAAATAGATTTGAAAATAAATAAATTAAGTTTGTTTTCGTTAGAATTATTTATATATTTGCATCCCCGTAAATAGCGGGATTTTAATATTGTATTAAATTATTTAATAAACATTATGCCAACAATTCAACAATTAGTAAGAACAGGGAGAACCCAATTGACTAAGAAGAGTAAATCGGTTGCTTTGGATTCTTGTCCTCAAAGAAGAGGGGTTTGTACGCGTGTTTATACTACAACACCTAAAAAGCCAAACTCTGCGATGCGTAAAGTAGCGCGTGTACGTTTGACAAACGGTAATGAAGTAAATGCTTACATTCCAGGAGAAGGACACAATTTACAAGAGCACTCGATAGTATTAGTTAGAGGTGGAAGGGTAAAAGATTTACCAGGGGTTAGATATCACATTGTACGTGGAGCTTTAGATACTGCCGGAGTTAACGGTCGTACTCAAAGACGTTCTAAATACGGTGCGAAACGCCCTAAAGATGCAAAAAAGTAATAGTTTAAAAAACTTTTAAGAAAAAGACATGAGAAAAAGACAGGCAAAGAAGAGACCTCTTTTACCGGATCCGAAATTTAACGATCAGTTAGTAACGCGTTTTGTGAATAACTTAATGTGGGATGGTAAGAAATCGACTGCTTTTAAAGTATTTTATGATGCTTTAGATATCGTTGAGTCTAAAAAACAAGATGAAGAGAAGTCTTCATTAGAGATGTGGAAAGATGCATTAACAAATGTTATGCCTCACGTAGAAGTACGTTCACGTCGTGTAGGTGGAGCTACGTTCCAAATTCCTATGCAAATTCGTCCAGATAGAAAAATCTCTATGGCAATGAAATGGATGATTCTTTATGCAAGAAGAAGAAATGAGAAATCTATGGCTGGTAAATTAGCTTCTGAAATTTTGGCTGCTGCTAAAGAAGAAGGTGCTGCAGTTAAGAAAAGAATGGATACTCATAAAATGGCAGAGGCTAATAAAGCATTCTCTCACTTTAGATTCTAATATATATAAAGAACAGAAATGGCTAGAGATTTAAATTATACTAGAAATATCGGAATTGCTGCTCACATTGATGCTGGTAAAACAACAACAACTGAGCGTATTCTTTTCTATACAGGTAAAAATCACAAGATTGGTGAGACTCACGAAGGGTCATCTACTACTGACTGGATGGAACAAGAAGCAGAAAGAGGTATTACAATTACTTCTGCTGCGGTAACTGTTGAGTGGAATTTTCCTATGGAGAATGGAAAACCAACAGATGAAACTAAAAAATATCACTTCAATATTATTGATACTCCTGGTCACGTTGACTTTACTGTAGAGGTAAACCGTTCATTGCGTGTATTAGATGGTTTAGTTTTCTTGTTTTCTGCAGTTGATGGTGTTGAGCCTCAGTCTGAAACTAACTGGAGATTAGCTGATAATTACAAAGTTCCTCGTATGGGATTTGTAAACAAAATGGACCGTCAAGGTGCAGATTTCTTAAAAGTTTGTCGTCAGGTAAAAGAAATGTTAGGTTCTAATGCAGTGCCAATCGTTTTACCAATTGGTGATGAAGTTGATTTTAAAGGTGTAGTTGATTTAATTAAAAACCGTGCAATTGTATGGCATGATGATAATCATGGTTCTACATTTGATATTGTTGAAATTCCAGCTGATATGGTTGATGAAGTTAAACAATATAGAGGTCAATTGATTGAAGAAATTGCTGCTTATGATGAGAATTTATTAGAGAAGTACATGGAGGATGAAAACTCAATTACTGAAGAAGAAGTTAACGCTGCTTTGCGTGCTGCTACTTTAGATATGAGTATTATTCCAATGATGTGTGGTTCTTCATTCAAAAATAAAGGAGTTCAATTTATGATTGATGCTGTTTGTCGTTATTTACCTGCTCCAACAGATAAAGAAGCGATTCATGGTATAAATCCTGATACTGACGAGCCAATTAGTCGTAAGCCTTCTGTTACAGATCCTTTTGCGGCGTTAGCGTTTAAGATTGCTACTGATCCTTTCGTAGGTCGTTTGGCTTTCTTCCGTGCTTATTCTGGTCGTCTTGATGCGGGTTCTTATGTTCTAAATAACCGTTCAGGTAATAAAGAGCGTATTTCTCGTATTTACCAAATGCATGCTAATAAACAAAATCCAATTGAATATATTGAAGCTGGAGATATTGGTGCTGCTGTAGGTTTTAAAGATATCAAAACTGGGGATACTTTATCTGATGAAAAACACCCAATTGTGTTAGAATCTATGGATTTCCCTGATCCTGTAATTGGTATTGCTATTGAGCCTAAAACTAAAGCGGATGTTGATAAAATGGGTATGGCTTTAGCTAAATTAGCTGAAGAGGATCCGACTTTTACAGTTCGTACAGATCAGGCTTCTGGACAAACGATTATTTCTGGTATGGGTGAGTTACACTTAGATATCATTGTTGATCGTATGCGTCGTGAATTCAAAGTTGAAGTGAACCAAGGTGAGCCTCAAGTTGAGTATAAAGAAGCTTTCACTAAATCAGCAGATCACAGAGAAACTTATAAAAAGCAATCTGGAGGTCGTGGTAAATTTGGTGATATCGTATTTAAAATCAGTCCAGCTGACGAGGTTGACGGAAAAGTTCCAATGGGATTACAGTTCGTTAACTCAGTAAAAGGTGGAAATGTACCAAAAGAATATATTCCTGCAGTTGAGAAAGGTTTCCGTGAAGCAATGAAACAAGGGCCTTTAGCTGGATTCGAAATGGACGCATTAAAAGTTACTTTAATTGATGGATCTTTCCACCCTGTGGATTCTGATGCTTTATCATTCGAGTTAGCTGCTAAAATGGGTTATAAAGAGTCTGCGAAAGCTGCTGGTGCTGTAATCTTAGAGCCTATCATGAAATTAGAAGTGTTGACTCCAGAAGAAAATATGGGTGATATCGTTGGGGATTTAAATCGTCGTCGTGGTCAAATCAATGCAATGGATGATAGAAATGGAGCTAAAGTTGTTAAGGCTTCTGTGCCGTTATCAGAAATGTTTGGTTATGTAACAACGTTACGTACATTGTCTTCAGGTCGTGCAACTTCTACTATGGAGTTTTCACACTATGAGCAAACACCATCTAATATTCAAGAAGAGGTTATTAAGAAAGCAAAAGGAAACGCTTAATTTTTAAGAAAATGAGTCAAAAAATCAGAATAAAATTAAAATCTTACGATCATATGTTGGTTGATAAATCAGCAGAAAAAATCGTAAAAACTGTAAAAAGTACTGGAGCAGTTGTAACAGGTCCAATTCCGTTACCAACTCATAAAAAAATCTTTACTGTTTTACGTTCTCCTCACGTTAATAAAAAGTCAAGAGAGCAATTCGAAGTGAGTTCATATAAAAGATTATTAGATATTTATTCTTCTTCTTCAAAAACGATTGATGCTCTAATGAAATTAGAGTTACCTTCAGGAGTTGAAGTTGAAATAAAAGTGTGATAAAAATTTATTTAAAATAGCTTGTATATTTCAAGCGTTGGTATTATATTTGCCGACGCTTGAAATTATTTATGTATAATAATTATTAATTTATATTTATGTCTGGGTTAATTGGTAAAAAAATCGGCATGACTAGTATTTTCGATGAGAACGGGAAAAATATTCCTTGTACTGTAATCGAGGTAGGTCCATGTGTCGTTACCCAAGTCAGAACCAATGAGGTTGACGGGTATGAAGCGTTTCAACTTGGTTTCGATGACAAAGCAGAAAAAAATGCAAACAAAGCTGAGTTAGGTCACTTTAAAAAAGCAGGAACTTCTGTTAAGAGAAAAGTCGTTGAATTCCAAGATTTCGAAAACGCTTATAATTTAGGTGATGTTATCACTGTAGATTTATTTAACGAAGGTGACTTTGTTGATGTTCAGGGTGTTTCTAAAGGTAAAGGTTTCCAAGGGGTTGTTAAGCGTCACGGTTTTGGTGGTGTTGGACAAGCTACTCATGGACAACATAACCGTTTAAGAGCTCCAGGTTCTATCGGAGCTTCTTCTTATCCTTCTCGTGTATTCAAAGGAATGCGTATGGCAGGAAGAATGGGAGGAGTTAATGTAACAGTTCAAAACCTTAGAGTTTTAAAAGTTGTAGCTGACAAAAACTTATTAGTAGTTAAGGGTGCAGTTCCAGGTCACAAAAACTCTTATGTAATCGTTCAGAAGTAATGGAAGTAAAAGTTTTAGATATCAACGGAAAAGAAACTGGAAGAACAGTACAATTAGCTGATTCAGTTTTCGCAATTGAGCCTAATAAACACGCTGTCTATTTAGATGTTAAGCAGTATTTAGCAAATCAAAGACAGGGTACGCATAAGGCGAAAGAAAGAAGTGAAGTTGCGGGTTCTACTCGTAAGATCAAAAAACAAAAAGGAACAGGTACGGCTCGTGCGGGTAGTGCTAAAAACCCTTTGTTTAAAGGAGGAGGGACAGTTTTTGGACCAAGACCTAGAAGTTATTCATTTAAATTGAATAAATCTTTAAAAAGATTAGCTCGTAAATCGGCGTTCTCTTTAAAAGTAAAAGATGCAAGTTTAATGGTTGTTGAAGATTTTGGATTTGATGTTCCAAATACTAAAAATTTCATTAACGTATTGAAAGCATTAGGGTTAGAAAATAAAAAATCTTTATTAGTGTTGGGTGAGTCAAATAAAAATGTATATTTGTCATCTCGTAACTTACAAAGAGCTTCTGTTGTAACTTCTTCAGAGTTAAGTACTTATGGAATTATGAATAATAATGCATTAGTGTTAACTGAAGGTTCTATAGCAGGAATTGTAGATAATTTAAGTAAATAATAGGAACATGAGTACTATAATTAAACCTATAATTACCGAAAAAATAACTAAAGACGGTGAATTATTCAACCGTTTTGGTTTCATTGTAAATAAAAAAGCAAATAAAATTGTTATCAAGAAAGCTGTTGAAGCAGCTTACGGAGTTTCAGTTGTGTCTGTAAATACAATGAACTATAGAGCGGATAGATCAACTAAGTATACTAAAAGTGGTATGATTAGTGGAAAAACTAGTGCTTACAAGAAAGCAATAGTTCAACTAAAAGATGGAGAAACAATAGATTTCTATACTAATATCTAATAAAAATGTCAGTAAGAAAATTAAAACCTATTACCCCAGGTCAGCGTTTTAGAGTTGTAAATAGTTTTGACGCTATAACAACTGATAAGCCGGAGCGTTCATTAATCGCACCGATAAAAAACTCTGGAGGTAGAAATAGTCAAGGAAAAATGACCATGCGTTATATCGGTGGTGGTCATAAAAGAAGATACCGTATTATCGATTTTAAAAGAACTAAAACTGGAGTTCCAGGTGTGGTTAAAACAATTGAGTACGATCCAAACCGTTCAGCTTTTATTTCTTTAATCGCTTATGCTGATGGAGAAAAAACGTATATCGTTGCTCCGGCAGGATTACAAGTTGGACAAACTGTAGTTTCTGGTGCAGATGTACAACCAGAGGTTGGAAATGCAATGCCTTTAAGTAAAATTCCTCTAGGTACAATTATTTCTTGTATCGAGTTACGTCCAGGACAGGGAGCTGTTATTGCTCGTTCTGCAGGTACTTTTGCTCAGTTAGTTGCTCGTGATGGAAAATATGCTACAATTAAAATGCCTTCTGGTGAGATTCGTTTAATCTTATTAACTTGTATGGCTATGATTGGTGCAGTTTCTAATTCAGATCATCAATTAGTTGTATCAGGTAAGGCTGGTAGATCTAGATGGTTAGGAAGAAGACCTAGAACAAGACCGGTTGCTATGAACCCAGTTGATCACCCTATGGGAGGTGGAGAAGGACGCTCTTCAGGAGGTCACCCACGTTCAAGAAAAGGATTACCAGCTAAGGGTTATAGAACTCGTTCTAAAGTTAAAGCAAGTAGTAAGTATATTGTAGAACGTAGAAAGAAATAATAAGTAAGTATGGCACGTTCATTAAAGAAAGGACCTTTTGTTCACTTTAAACTTGAGAAAAAAGTTTTAGCGAACGCAGAAAATGGAAATAAAGCAGTTGTAAAAACTTGGTCAAGAGCATCTATGATTACTCCTGACTTCGTTGGACAAACAATCGCTGTTCATAACGGTCGTCAATTTGTACCTGTTTACGTAACAGAAAACATGGTAGGACATAAATTAGGAGAATTTTCGCCAACAAGATCTTTTAGAGGTCACGCTGGTGCAAAAAATAAAGGAAAAAAATAATAAGAAGCTATGGGAGTTCGTAAAAGAGAAAGAGCAGAGCAGATTAAAGAAGCAAACAAGAGTATTGCTTTTGCTAAGCTAAACAATTGCCCAACTTCACCTCGTAAAATGCGTTTAGTTGCAGATTTAGTTAGAGGTCAGAAAGTTGAGAATGCTCTTAATATATTAAAATTTAGTACAAAAGAAGCTTCAGGAAGATTAGAAAAACTATTATTATCAGCTATCGCTAACTGGCAAGCTAAAAATAGTGACGCAAATATCGAAGAAGCAGAATTATTTGTAAAAGAGATCCGCGTTGATGGAGGTATGATGTTAAAAAGATTACGTCCAGCACCACAAGGTCGTGCACACAGAATCAGAAAACGCTCTAACCACGTTACTATCGTTTTAGGAGCTAATAATAATACACAAAGCAATTAATAAACAGTATGGGACAAAAGACAAATCCAATCGGAAATCGCCTTGGTATCATCAGAGGATGGGACTCAAACTGGTACGGTGGAAATGATTATGGTGATAAACTTGCTGAAGATGCAAAAATCAGAAAGTATATCCATGCTCGTTTAGCAAAAGCTAGTGTTTCTAAAATAATTATCGAGAGATCTTTAAAGCTTGTAACCGTTACTATCACTACAGCTCGTCCTGGAATCATCATTGGTAAAGGTGGGCAAGAGGTAGACAAGTTAAAAGAAGAACTTAAGAAAATTACTAACAAAGAGGTACAAATCAACATCTTTGAAATTAAAAGACCAGAATTAGATGCTTATTTGGCTGCAACAAGCATCGCTCGTCAAATCGAAGGAAGAATTTCTTATCGTCGTGCTATTAAAATGGCAATCGCGGCTGCAATGAGAATGAACGCTGAAGGTATGAAAGTTCAAATTTCAGGTCGTTTGAATGGGGCAGAAATGGCTCGTTCAGAGAACTTCAAAGAAGGTCGTATTCCTTTATCAACTTTCCGTGCTGATATTGATTATGCTTTAGCTGAAGCTCACACTACTTACGGTAGAATGGGTATTAAAGTATGGATCATGAAAGGTGAGGTTTATGGTAAAAGAGATCTTTCTCCGTTAGCTGGTATGGATAAGCAAAAAGCATCTAAACCTTCAGGATCAGGAAGACCATCAAAACCGAACCAACGCAACAAAAGAAAGTAATTTTTAAACTAAAGAAAAATGTTACAGCCTAAAAGAACAAAATACCGTAAGGTACAGAAAGGTAAAATGAAGGGAGTGTCTCAAAGAGGACATGAGCTTTCAAACGGAATGTTTGGTATTAAATCTTTAGATTATTCATTCATTACTTCTCGCCAAATCGAAGCTGCACGTATTGCTGCAACTCGTTTCATGAAAAGAGAGGGTCAATTGTGGATCAAAATTTTCCCAGACAAGCCTATTACTAAAAAGCCTTTAGAAGTACGTATGGGTAAAGGTAAAGGTGCAGTTGAATATTGGGCTGCAGTTGTTAAACCAGGAAGAATTATGTTTGAAGTAGGAGGAGTGCCATTAGCAGTAGCTAAAGAAGCGTTACGCTTAGCAGCACAAAAACTACCAGTAAAAACTAAGTTTATCGTTGCTAGAGATTTCGAAGCATAATCTAATGAATATTATGAAACAATCAGAGATAATTAATCTATCTGCAGCTGAGTTACAAGAAAAACTTAGTCAGTTAAAGAAAACTTATACCGACCTAAAATCAGCTCACACTATTTCTCCTATTGAGAATCCTCTACAAATTAGATCTTTAAGAAGAACTATCGCTAGAGTTAATACTGAGCTAAGCAAAAAGTTACAATAATTGTATTCTGCTGAAAGATGGAAAAAAGAAATTTAAGAAAAGAAAGAATAGGTGTTGTTACTAGTAACAAAATGACGAAATCAATCGTTGTTTCTGAAACTAAAAGAGTAAAACACCCATTATACGGAAAGTTCGTGTTGAAAACTAAGAAATATGTTGCACACGACGAATTAAACGACTGTAACATTGGAGATACGGTAAAGATCATGGAAACACGTCCTTTATCTAAAAACAAATGTTGGAGATTAGTTGAAATCATTGAAAGAGCGAAATAATTATGTTACAACAGGAATCTAGATTAAAAGTAGCAGATAACACAGGAGCAAAAGAAGTTTTGACTATCCGTGTTTTAGGAGGAACGAAACGTCGTTATGCCTCTGTTGGAGATAAAATTGTAGTAGCTATTAAAGACGCTGCTCCTAACAGTAATGTTAAAAAAGGAACAGTATCTACTGCAGTTGTTGTACGTACCAAAAAAGAAGTGAGAAGAGCTGATGGTTCTTACATCAGATTCGATGATAACGCTTGCGTATTGTTGAATGCTGCTGGAGAAATGAGAGGAACTCGTGTTTTTGGTCCTGTTGCAAGAGAACTTCGTGAAAAACAATTCATGAAAATTGTATCATTAGCACCAGAAGTGCTTTAATTCGTAATTAAGATGATAAAGCTAAAAATTAAATCAGGAGATATCGTTAGAGTTATCGCTGGTGACCATAAAGGTTCAGAAGGAAAGGTTTTACGTGTATTACGTGATAAAAACAAAGCAATCGTTGAAGGTGTAAACATGGTTTCGAAACATACAAAACCAAGTGCTACAAATCCTCAAGGTGGAATTGTTAAGAAAGAAGCTGCAATTCAAATCTCAAACATTCAGTTAGTTGATCCAAAAACTAACGAAACTACTAAAGTAGCTTACAGAATGGAAGGTGATAAGAAAGTAAGAGTTTCTAAAAAATCTAATCAAGTATTATAGTCATGACTTATATACCAAGACTTAAACAAGAATATAGAGACAGAGTTATCTCTGCTCTAACTGAAGAATTCGGTTACAAAAATGTGATGCAAGTTCCTAAACTTGAGAAAATTGTTGTAAGCCGTGGAGTTGGAGCTGCAGTTTCAGATAAAAAATTAGTTGACTACGCTGTAGAGGAATTAACTAAAATTACTGGACAAAAAGCAGTTGCTACAATTTCTAAGAAAGACGTTGCTTCTTTCAAATTAAGAAAAGGAATGCCAATTGGTGCTAAGGTTACTTTACGTGGAGAAAAAATGTACGAGTTTTTAGATCGTCTAGTTACTTCTTCATTACCACGTGTAAGAGATTTTTCTGGTATCAAATCTAATGGATTTGACGGTAGAGGAAACTACAACTTAGGTATCGTTGAGCAAATCATTTTCCCAGAAATTGATATCGATAAAGTTAACAAAATTGCTGGTTTTGATATTACCTTCGTTACATCTGCTGAAACAGACAAAGAAGCAAAATCATTACTTTCTGAACTAGGATTACCTTTTAAAAAGAACTAAAGCATGGCTAAAGAATCAATGAAAGCCCGTGAGGCTAAAAGAGAAGCGTTAGTTGCAAAATATGCTGCAAAACGTAAAGCTTTAAAAGAAGCTGGTGATTACGAAGCATTACAAAAATTACCTAAAAATGCATCTCCAGTACGTTTACACAATCGTTGTAAATTAACTGGTCGTCCAAGAGGGTATATGCGTCAGTTCGGTCTTTCACGTGTTACATTCCGTGAAATGGCTAATCAAGGATTAATTCCTGGAGTTAAAAAAGCAAGTTGGTAAAAAATTTTAATTGGTTGTAGGTTCAATTAATTTGAAAACCGTAACCGTAAATCATACATTATGTATACAGATCCTATCGCAGATTTCTTAACAAGAATTAGAAATGCAGTACGTGCAAACCACAGAGTTGTTGAGATTCCTGCATCTAATTTCAAAAAAGAAATTACAAAAATTTTATTCGAACAAGGATATATTTTAAGCTACAAATTTGAAAATGATACTGTTCAAGGTACAATCAAAATTGCTTTAAAATATGATAAAGACACGAAAGAGTCAGTTATCAGAGATATCCAAAGAATTAGTAAACCAGGGTTACGTAAATATGCTTCATCTGCAGATTTACCTAGAATTTTAAATGGTTTAGGTATTGCTATTGTTTCAACATCTAAAGGTTTAATGACAGGTAAAAAAGCTAAACAGTTAAATGTTGGTGGTGAAGTAATCTGTTACGTATACTAATAAAAAGACTATAGAAATGTCAAGAATAGGTAAAAATCCAATTACAATTCCTGCTGATGTTACAGTTACTGTTAACGAAGGTGTTGTTGTAGTAAAAGGAAAATTAGGAGAGCTTTCACAGTCTTACTCTGATGTAACTGTAAAAGTAGAAGAAGGACAAGTTATCGTTGAGCGTTCTTCTGACGCTAAAGATTTGAGATCTAAACACGGTTTATATAGAAGTTTAATCAACAATATGATTGTTGGTGTAACAGAAGGATTTACTAAATCTCTTGAATTAGTTGGTGTGGGTTACCGTGCATCTAATCAAGGTCAAGTTTTAGATTTAGCTTTAGGTTTTTCACACAATATCGTTTTAGATATTGTTTCAGAAGTGACTGTAGAAACTATTTCTGAAAAAGGTAAAAACCCAATCGTTAAATTAATTTCTTCAGACAAACAACTTTTAGGACAAGTGGCTGCAAAGATTCGTTCTTTCCGTAAACCAGAGCCTTACAAAGGAAAAGGAATTAAGTTTGTTGGAGAAGAGTTAAGAAGAAAAGCAGGTAAATCAGCTTAAAAATTAAGACCATGTCATTAAACAAATCTGAAAGAAGACAAAGAATTAAATACAGAGTTAGAAAAATCGTTAGTGGTACAGCTGCTAGACCAAGATTATCTGTATTTAGAAGCAATAAAGAAATCTATGCTCAAATCGTAGATGACGTAAACGGAACAACTCTAGTAGCTGCATCTTCAAGAGAAGCAGGAGTAACCGGAACAACCAAAATTGAAACTGCTGCATCAGTTGGAAAACTTATCGCAGAGAAAGCTTTAAAAGCTGGTATCGATACAATCTCTTTTGATAGAGGTGGATATTTATACCACGGACGTGTTAAATCATTAGCTGACGGAGCTAGAGAAGCTGGATTAAAATTCTAATTAGTTATGTATCAAAATTATAAAAACGTAGAATTTGTAAAACCAAGTGGTCTTGATTTAAAAGATCGTTTAGTTAGTGTAAACCGTGTTACTAAAGTAACTAAAGGTGGTAGAGCTTTCGGGTTCTCTGCTGTAGTTGTAGTAGGTGACGAAAACGGTGTAGTGGGTCATGGTTTAGGTAAATCAAAAGATGTTTCTGAAGCAATTGCGAAAGCAGTAGAAGATGCTAAGAAAAACTTAGTTCGTATTCCATTAAATGGAAGTACTATTCCTCACGAGCAAAAAGGTAAATTTGGTGGTGCAAGAGTTTTCTTAATTCCTGCTTCATTAGGTACTGGAGTAATTGCTGGTGGTTCTGTACGTTCAGTATTAGAATCTGTAGGGATTCACAATGTATTATCAAAATCTCAAGGATCTTCAAACCCTCATAACGTAGTTAAAGCAACTTTTGATGCTTTATTACAAATGAGAAGTGCTCTTACTGTTGCAAAACAAAGAGGAATTTCTTTAGAGAAAGTATTTAAATCTTAATTTTGAGTATTATGTCAAAAATTAAAGTAAAACAAGTAAGAAGCAAAATCAATTGTCCTGAGAATCAAAAAAGAACGTTAGCGGCTTTAGGATTACGTAAAATGGGACAAGTTGTTGAGCATGATAATACACCAGCTATCAAAGGAATGGTAAATAAAGTTCAACATTTGGTTTCTGTAGAAGAAATTAATTAATTTATTGAATATGAATTTAAGTAATTTACAACCAGCAATCGGTTCTGTACATAATCAAAATAAAAGAGTAGGACGCGGAGAAGGTTCTGGTAAAGGTGGTACTTCTACAAGAGGTCACAAAGGAGCTAAATCTCGTTCAGGTTATTCTAAGAAAATTGGTTTTGAAGGAGGGCAAATGCCTTTACAGAGACGTGTACCTAAATTTGGTTTTAAAAATATCAACAGAGTTGAGTACGTAGGGATTAACCTTGATACTTTACAATTAATGGTTGATAATGGAATTATAACTGACACTGTTGATTTCAACACGTTAGTAGAAAATGGATTAACTTCTAAAAAGAGCTTAGTAAAGATTTTGGGAAGAGGAGAGCTTAAGTCTAAATTAAAAGTTACTGCTCACAAATTTACTGCGTCTGCACAAGCAGCTATCGAAGCAGCTGGAGGAGAAGTAGTATCTTTATAAATCTTTATAAAGTATGAAGAAGTTTTTTGAAACATTTGCCAATATTTGGAAAATTGAAGAACTTAAGAATAAAATCTTATTAACTTTAGGATTGTTACTTGTGTATCGTTTTGGTACACAAGTAACATTACCAGGTATTGATGCTACAAGATTACAAGCTTTAACAGATCAGACAGATCAGGGAATTGGATGGTTAATCAATGTGTTTACTGGAGGAGCTTTTTCACAAGCTTCTGTATTTGCACTAGGAATTATGCCTTACATCTCTGCTTCTATTGTAGTTCAGTTAATGGGTATTGCTGTACCATATTTACAAAAACTTCAAAATGATGGTGAAAGTGGTAGAAAGAAAATGACACAAATCACTAGATGGTTAACAATCGGGATTACCTTGATTCAAGGACCAGGTTACATCTATAATTTGTACAAACAATTACCTCCTGATGCTTTTTTATTAGGTTTTGATGATTTTTCTTTCTTGTTCTCTTCAGTATTGATCTTAACTACAGGTACAGTATTTGCTATGTGGTTAGGTGAAAAAATCACTGATAAAGGAATTGGTAATGGAATCTCTCTATTAATTATGGTTGGGATTCTTGCAAATTTACCTCAGTCGTTTATCCAAGAGGTACAATCTCGTTTAGCGGCAGGTAATGGTGGTGCAATAATGATAGTAATTGAAATTATTATTTGGTTGGTTATTATCATTGCATGTATCTTGTTGACTATGGCAGTACGAAAAATTGCAGTTCAATATGCAAGAAGAAGCACTTCGGGAGAATACGACGCATCTGCAGTTTCAGGTAACAGACAATGGATTCCTTTAAAGCTTAATGCTTCTGGAGTTATGCCTATTATCTTTGCTCAGGCAATTATGTTCATACCGGCAGCTGTCGCAGGTTTATCTTCTTCAGATACCGCACAATCAATTACTGCAACCTTCAGTAATATATTTGGTTGGGAGTATAATTTAGTATTTGCTTTGTTAATCATAATTTTTACTTATTTTTACACAGCAATTACAGTTCCTACAAATAAGATGGCAGACGACTTAAAACGCAGTGGTGGATTCATTCCGGGTGTACGCCCAGGTGCTGAAACAGCTGATTATTTAGATCGTATTATGTCTTTAATTACATTTCCAGGTTCATTGTTTTTAGCAATAATTGCAATATTTCCTGCAATTGCTGTATCTTTGCTTGGAATTCAACAAGGATGGGCTATGTTTTACGGAGGAACTTCCTTACTAATTATGGTAAGTGTTGCGATAGATACTATCCAACAAGTTAATTCATACTTATTAAACAAGCAATATGATGGCTTGATGAAAAGTGGTAAAAACAGAAAAGCAATCGCTTAGTAATTATGGCAAAACAATCAGCAATAGAACAAGACGGAGCAATTATTGAAGCATTGTCAAATGCAATGTTCCGTGTAGAATTAGAGAATGGACATATTGTAATCGCTCATATTTCTGGAAAAATGCGTATGCATTACATCAAATTATTACCTGGTGATAAAGTGAAGTTAGAAATGAGTCCTTATGATTTGTCTAAAGCAAGAATTACTTATAGATACTAAAGGCTATTAAAATGAAAGTAAGAGCATCAGTTAAAAAAAGAAGTGCAGAGTGCATTATTGTACGTAGAAAAGGAAGATTATACGTTATTAATAAAAAGAATCCTAGATTTAAACAAAGACAAGGATAATTATGGCAAGAATCGCAGGGGTAGATATACCTAAAAATAAAAGAGGAATTATTGCTTTAACTTATATCTTCGGAATAGGTTCAAGTAGATCAAAAGAGATTTTAGCTAAAGCTGAAGTTGACGAGAACAAAAAAGTTTCAGAGTGGAATGATGACGAGATCGGAGCAATTCGTGATGCAGTTTCTTATTTCAAAATTGAAGGTGAATTACGTTCAGAGATTTCATTAAACATTAAACGTTTAATGGATATTGGATGTAACAGAGGTATTCGTCATAGAGCTGGTCTTCCATTAAGAGGACAGAGAACTAAAAACAACTCTAGAACAAGAAAAGGTAAAAGAAAAACTGTTGCAAACAAGAAAAAAGCAACTAAATAATAAGTAGTATGGCTAAAGCAAATACAAAAAAACGTAAAGTTATAGTTGAGTCTACTGGAGAAGCTCATATTAGCGCAACATTTAATAACATCATCATTTCGTTAACAAACAAAAAAGGTGAAGTTATTTCTTGGTCATCTGCAGGTAAAATGGGATTCCGTGGTTCTAAAAAGAACACACCTTATGCAGCTCAAATGGCAGCAGAAGATTGTGGGAAAGTAGCGTTAGAAGCTGGACTTAAAAAAGTGAAAGTTTACGTTAAAGGACCAGGAAATGGTAGAGAATCTGCTATCCGTTCAATCCATAACAGTGGAATTGAAGTGACTGAGATTATCGATATCACTCCAATCCCTCACAATGGATGTCGTCCTCCAAAAAGAAGAAGAGTTTAATAAATAGTATAACCTAAGGTAGGAATAAGATTATCGGAGGATGAGACCTGAATTCATAATCCCTACCTTTTTTTAATTTTCAGAAATGGCAAGATATACTGGTCCACAAACAAAGATTGCACGTAAATTCGGTGAAGCAATCTTCGGTGATGACAAATCATTCGAAAAAAGAAATTACCCTCCAGGACAACATGGACAAGCGAAAAGAAGAGGTAAAAAATCTGAGTACGCTATCCAGTTAATGGAAAAACAAAAAGCTAAGTACTCTTACGGTATCTTAGAAAAACAATTCCGTAACTTATTCAAAAAAGCATCTGCTTCTAAAGGAGTTACTGGTGAAGTTTTAATTCAATTATGTGAGTCAAGATTAGATAACGTAGTTTACAGAATGGGAATTGCTCCTTCTCGTAGAGCTGCTCGTCAAATTGTTTCTCACAGACATATTACTGTAAACGGTGAATTAGTTAATATCCCTTCTTACCAATTAAAAGCTGGTGATAAAGTAGCTGTTCGTGAAAAATCTAAGTCTCTTGAAGCTATAGAGCGTTCGTTATCTAATTCTAGCGCTGTTTATGAATGGATTACTTGGAATAATGATACTAAAGAGGGAACTTTTGTTTCTGTTCCTGCTAGACTTCAAGTTCCAGAAAACATCAAAGAACAGTTAATCGTAGAGTTGTACAACAAATAATAATTGACATTCAGTCGAATTTAATATGGCAATATTTAATTTTCAAAAGCCCGATAAAGTTATCATGATCGACTCAACCGAGTTCAAAGGTAAATTCGAATTTAGACCTTTAGAACCTGGTTACGGTTTGACCATTGGTAACGCACTAAGAAGAGTACTTCTGTCATCACTTGAAGGATTTGCAATTACGTCAGTTCGTATTGAAGGTGTTGATCATGAGTTTTCTACTATCGCTGGTGTAGTTGAAGATGTTACTGAAATTATTTTAAATCTAAAACAAGTACGTTTCAAACGTCAGATTGAAGATATAGATAATGAATTAGTTAGCATTTCATTTACTGGTAAGGAACAATTAACAGCTGGAGATTTCCAAAAATTCGTTTCTGGATTCCAAGTTTTAAACCCTGAATTAGTTATCTGTAATTTAGAGAGTGATATCACGATCAACATGGAGTTAACTATAGAAAAAGGGCGTGGTTATGTACCTGCAGAAGAAAACAAAAAATCAAACGCTCCAATAGGAACTATTTTTACAGACTCTATTTACACGCCTGTAAAAAATGTTAAATATGCTATTGAGAACTACCGTGTTGAACAAAAAACTGATTATGAAAAATTAGTTTTTGATATCGTTACAGACGGTTCTATTCATCCTAAAGACGCATTGACTGAAGCAGCTAAAACGTTGATTCATCATTTTATGTTATTCTCTGATGAAAGAATCACTCTTGAGGCCGATGAAATTGCTCAAACTGAAACATATGATGAAGAGTCATTACATATGAGACAGCTTCTAAAAACGAAATTGGTAGATTTAGATCTTTCAGTAAGAGCGTTAAATTGTTTAAAAGCGGCTGAAGTTGACACATTAGGCGATTTAGTTTCTTATAACAAAAACGATTTAATGAAATTTAGAAATTTCGGTAAGAAATCATTAACAGAATTAGAAGAACTAGTTCAAGTTAAGAGTTTATCTTTCGGAATGGATCTATCAAAATACAAATTAGATAAAGAATAATCTAGACCTCAAAGTCTAAATTCTAGAAAGCAATGAGACACGGAAAAAAAATAAATCACTTAAGCCGCCAATCTGCACACAGAAAAGCGATGTTGGCTAATATGGCTTGTTCATTAATTGAGCACAAGCGTATTAACACTACAGTTGCTAAAGCTAAAGCTTTGAAACAATATATTGAGCCTTTAGTAACTAAATCTAAAACAGACGACACTCATAATCGTCGTATTGTTTTCTCTTACTTAAAAGATAAGTATGCTGTAACTGAATTATTCAGAGAGGTTGCTGCTAAAGTTGGAGACCGTCCAGGTGGATACACTCGTATTATTAAGTTAGGTAATCGTTTAGGAGATAACGCTGATATGGCGATGATCGAATTAGTTGATTTCAACGAACTTTACAATGCTGGTACTAAAGAAGTGAAAAAAGCATCTACTCGTAGAGGTAGAAAAAAAGCTGATGCTACAACTGAAGCTGCTGCTGAGACTTCAACAGAAACTAATGAATAATTATTTATTCATGAATATTATATTAAAAAGGACATGCTTTTATAGTTTGTCCTTTTTTTTATTTTCTTTTTTAATCTGTAAAATTTATTTGTAATTTTGCAAAGTTTATAACAACTCAACAATGAAATATACTTCAAGAGATAAAGCAATTATCTTATTAAGCGATGGAACCATTTTCTACGGTAAATCTATCGGGATTAAAGGTACAACTACTGGTGAAATTTGTTTCAATACTGGTGTAACTGGTTATCAAGAAATTTTCACGGATCCTTCATATTACGGTCAAATTATGTTATCTACAAATGCACATATCGGAAATTACGGTGTGCATGAAGATGAAGTTGATTCAGATGGAATTAAAATTTCAGGTTTAGTTTGTAAGAATTTTAGTTTTAATTATTCACGTCCAGCTGCATCGGGTTCGTTATATGACTATTTTGAAAAGAAAAATTTAGTTGTAGTTTCTGATGTTGATACTCGTGCTTTAGTTAGTTATATACGTGATAATGGTGCTATGAATGCTGTAATTTCGACTGATGGAAAATCTATCGAAGAATTACAAGCTATTTTAAACGAAGTTCCTAATATGAATGGTTTAGAATTAGCTTCTGCTGTTTCTACAAAAGAACCTTATTTTTATGGTAATGAAGATGCGTTATTTAAAGTTGCTGCGTTAGATTTAGGAATTAAAACAAATATTTTAAGATGTTTCAATGAGCGTGATGTTTATGTAAAAGTATTTCCTTATAACACGCCTTTTTCTGAATTAGCTGCTTTTAATCCAGACGGTTTCTTCTTATCAAATGGTCCAGGTGATCCTCAACCTTTGACTGAAGTTATTGAAGTTGCTAAAGAAATGATTGCTTCAGATAAACCTGTTTTCGGAATTTGTTTAGGACATCAATTAATTGCACTTTCTCAAGGTGTTTCAACTTATAAAATGTTTAACGGTCATCGTGGAATTAATCATCCAATTATGAATGTGATTTCTGGTAAAGGTGAAATTACATCTCAAAACCATGGTTTTGCTGTTGATAGAGCAGAAGTAGAAGCGCATCCGAATTTAGAAATTACACATTATCATTTAAATGATAATACGGTTGCTGGAATTCGTTTGAAAGATAAACAAGTTTTTTCAGTACAATATCACCCGGAATCATCTCCTGGGCCAAATGATTCAAAATATTTATTTGATGAGTTTGTTCAGAATATGAAAAAATATAAAGAAGCTTAGGCTTCTTTTTTTAAATCAAATAATTACATTTGCAAAAAAAACACAACACAATTAAATAATTATGAGTACAATCGTAAAAATTCATGCACGTCAAATTTTAGATTCACGTGGAAATCCAACTGTAGAAGTTGATGTAGTAACAGAAAATGGTATTTTAGGTAGAGCAGCAGTTCCTTCTGGAGCTTCAACTGGAGAGCACGAAGCTGTTGAATTACGTGATGGCGGAAAAAGCTGGATGGGTAAAGGAGTTTTAAAAGCAGTTGAAAACGTAAATACTGTTATTGCTGAGAATATTGTAGGATTTGATGTTTTTTCTCAAAACGCAATTGATCAAGCGATGATTGAATTAGATGGAACTAATAATAAATCTAATTTAGGAGCTAATGCAATTTTAGGAGTTTCTTTAGCGGTTGCAAAGGCTGCGGCTAATGAGTTAGGTTTGCCTTTATATCGTTATATAGGTGGGGTTTCTGCAAATACATTACCAGTCCCGATGATGAATATCATCAATGGTGGTTCTCATTCTGATGCTCCGATTGCTTTCCAAGAATTTATGATTATGCCTGTTTCTGCAAACAATTTTACAGAAGCAATGCAGATGGGTACTGAAATTTTCCATAATCTTAAAAAAGTTTTACATGATAGAAATTTATCAACTGCAGTTGGAGATGAAGGTGGTTTTGCTCCTAATTTAGCTGGAGGAACTGAAGATGCTTTGGATTCAATTAAGTTAGCTGTTGAAAATGCAGGTTATGTATTTGGGAAAGATATTATGATTGCTTTAGATTGTGCTGCATCAGAATTTTATGTTAATGGAAAATACGATTATACTAAGTTTGAAGGTGATAAAGGAGTAGTTAGAACTTCTGAAGAACAAGCTGATTATTTAGCAGATTTAGCTTCTAAATATCCAATTATTTCTATTGAAGATGGAATGTATGAAGATGATTGGTCAGGTTGGAAATATTTAACTGAGAAAATCGGAGATAAAGTACAATTGGTTGGAGATGATTTGTTTGTAACTAATGTTGAGCGTCTGTCTAGAGGTGTTTCTGAAAATATCGCAAATTCAATCTTAATTAAGGTGAATCAAATTGGTACGTTGTCAGAAACTATCGCTGCAGTAAATATGGCTCATAATGCTGGATTTACTTCAGTAATGTCACATCGTTCTGGAGAAACTGAAGATAATACAATTGCTGATTTGGCTGTTGCTTTAAATTGTGGTCAAATTAAGACCGGTTCAGCTTCTCGTTCAGATCGTATGTCAAAATATAATCAATTATTAAGAATTGAAGAAGAGTTAGATTCAGTTGCTTATTATCCTCAAATGAAAGCGTTTAAGGTTAAGTAATTGTTATAAAAATTATATTTTTATGCATCTTGGAAACAGGATGCATTTTTTATGTTATTTAGCAATATTTAGTAATAGAAAAGTAAATTAATCGATATTGAAGTTATTTTGATTGTTATATTGATAAATATTTATTTTTTTCTTAAATTCATTCAGTTAATTTTTGTTAAATGTCTGTAATTACTATGATATTCGAATAAATTTAAAGACTTTTTTGGTTTTTATTTTCTTTTTTTTTGGTTTTATTTCGTAGAAAATACGTAAATTCGCTGTTAGCAATAAAAAAAACAAATAATTTATAATATGTCAAAAAATGCAACTTTAGAGATAGATGGCAAAAAAGTTGATCTACCTTTAATCGTAGGTAGTGAGAACGAAGTTGCTATCGACATTGAAAAGCTACGTGCTTTAACTGGGGCAATTACTTTAGATCCTGGTTACAAAAATTCAGGTTCTTGTAAAAGTGCAATTACTTTCTTAGATGGTGAAGAAGGAATTTTGCGTTATAGAGGTTATTCTATCGAAGAATTAGCTGAAAATTCTAACTTTTTAGAAGTAGCTTATTTAATTATCTTCGGAGAATTACCAACTCAAGATCAAATCGAAAAATTTGAAACAGATATCCGTAAGCATACATTAGTAAACGAAGAGATGAAAAATATCATCGATGGTTTTCCTAAAAATGCTCACCCAATGGGAGTTTTATCTTCATTAACTTGTGCTTTAACAGCGTTCAATCCTGGTGTTGTAAATGTTGAAAATGACGAGAAAATGTATGAAGCAATCTGTAAAACAATGGGTAAATTCTTAGTAATTGCTACATGGACTTACAGAAAGGCTAAAGGATATCCGTTAAATTACTATGATAATACAAAACCTTATGTTGATAATTTCTTGCGTTTAATGTTTGAGTTACCAACTGGTCCTTATACAATCAATAAAACGGTTTTAAACGCAATTGATAAATTATTTATCTTACATGCTGATCACGAACAAAACTGTTCTACTTCTACAGTAAGAATGGTTGGTTCTTCACATGCTGGCTTATTCGCTTCAATTTCTTCAGGTGTTTCTGCTCTTTGGGGACCATTACATGGTGGTGCTAACCAAGCGGTTTTGGAAATGTTAGAAGAAATCGAAAAAGATGGTGGAGATGCAGATAAATATTTAGCAAAAGCTAAAGATAAGAATGATCCATTCCGTTTAATGGGATTCGGACACAGAGTTTACAAAAACTTCGATCCACGTGCTCGTATTATCAAAAAAGCTGCTGATGAAGTTTTAGCTGAATTAGGAGTTAATGATCCAATCTTAAAAATCGCTAAAGATTTAGAAGAAAAAGCTTTAAAAGATGAGTATTTCGTAGCTAGAAATTTATATCCAAACGTAGATTTCTATTCTGGAATTATTTACCGTGCTTTAGGTATTCCAACTGAAATGTTTACGGTAATGTTCGCTATTGGACGTTTACCAGGTTGGATTGCTCAATGGAAAGAAATGCGTGTTAACAAAGAACCAATTGGTCGTCCTCGTCAAGTATATGTAGGTGAGCCATTACGTTCTTTCAAAAAAATGAACGAACGATAGACAGATACAATTTTTATTTATAAACTCTTCAAAAGCCAGACTTATCATCTGGCTTTTGTTGTTTATATAATAGATATATTTTAAAAAAAGCTTTGAATTGTATTTTCATTTTATATATTTGTGAAAAAACACCCGTTATGTTACAGTTAAATGTAAAAAATGAATCGTCTCGTTTAAGGGCTGTTGTTTTGGGTACTGCTAAAAGTAACGGACCAACGCCTACTATTGAAGAAGCTTATGATCCTAAATCTTTAGAGCATATAATTGCTGGGACATATCCAGTTGAGCAAGATATGATTCTAGAAATGGAAGCTTTTAATAAAGTATTTCAAAAATATGATGTAAAAGTTTATCGTCCAGAAATTATCGAAAATTGCAATCAAATTTTTACTCGCGATATTGGTTTCGTTATTGATGATATTTTTATTAAAGCAAATATTCTTCCTGATAGAGAAAATGAATTAGATGCAATAAATTATATTATAGAAACGATGCATCCTGATAAGGTTGTTCGTCCGCCAGAAGAAGTTCATATCGAAGGTGGTGATGTGATGCTTTGGAATGATTATATTTTTATCGGAACTTATAAAGGTGCTGATTATAAAGATTATATTACAGCAAGAACAAATATGCAAGGGGTGGAATATATTAAAAAATTATTTCCACATAAAATCGTAAAAGAATTTAATCTGAGTAAATCTAGAACTGAACCACGTGATAACGCATTGCATTTAGATTGTTGTTTTCAACCTGTTGGAGAAAATAAAGGCATAATTTATAAAGATGGATTTCTAGATGAAGCGGATTATCAATATTTAGTTGAATTATTTGGTATGGAAAATTTATTCCATATCGAAAGAGAAGAAATGTATCATATGTTCTCAAATGTTTTTTCAATAGATAAAAATGTTGTAGTTTCGGAAAAGAACTTTATAAGATTAAACAATTGGCTTCGTGAAAATGGATTTATTGTTGAGGAAATTCCTTATGCTGAAATTTCTAAACAAGAAGGACTTTTACGTTGTTCAACTTTACCATTAATAAGAGATTAAAAAATGAGCCAGATTACAAATTCTGTTTTAATGATTCGTCCGGTTGCCTTTCGTATGAATGAGCAAACGGCTGTAAATAATTATTATCAAAAAGTATTAGAAAATACGACTCCTGCAACTGTTAACGCAAAAGCTCAACTTGAGTTTGATGCGTTTGTTGAAAAATTACGTTCTGTTGGAGTGAATGTTGTTGTAGTTGAAGATACTTTAGAACCAAATACACCAGATAGTATTTTTCCTAACAATTGGATTTCTTTCCACGATAATGGAGATGTAGTTTTATATCCGATGTTTGCTGAGAATCGCAGACAAGAACGTCGTGAAGATATTTTGGATATGTTGGAAGAAAAAGGATTCAAAATCGAAAATATCATCGATTATACTTCTGCTGAAGAAGATAATATTTTCTTAGAAGGAACAGGAAGTATGATTTTGGATCGTGAAAATGAAAAAGTTTATGCAGCATTATCACCACGTGCCGATGAAGAATTAATCATTGAGTTTTGTGAAGAATTCTTTTCAGATCCCGTAATTTTTGAAGCTTACCAAGATACTCCAGATGGTAGAAAACTAATTTATCATACCAATGTAATGATGTGTGTTGCTGATGAATTTGCAGTAATTTGTGCGGATTGTATTGATGATAAACAAGAACGTAAAATCGTTTTAGATCACTTAAAAAAATCAGGAAAAGAAGTGATTTATATTACCGAAGATCAAGTAAACAATTTTGCAGGAAATATGTTACAAGTTTTAGGTGCTGATGATAAAAAGTTTTTGGTTATGAGTACACAAGCTTATAATAGTTTAAATAAAGGTCAAATCAATGTAATCGAAAAGCATTGTGAAATCTTACATTCTTCTTTAGATACAATTGAAGCTTGCGGTGGCGGAAGTGCTCGCTGTATGTTAGCTGAAATTTTCTTACCTCAAGAATAATATATAAAAAAAGGTTTCTGAATTCAGAAACCTTTTTTTATATTTTGAAAATAGTAACTAGTGAATTCACGATGTACTGAACTCCGATAGCTAATACTAAAAATCCAATGATTCTTGAAATAGCAACGATACCTGAAGCTCCTAAAAGTTTAGATAAATAATTCGCACTTCTTAAAATCAAAAATACGCTTAAAGATAGAATTAAAATAGCTCCAACAATAATTGCTTTGTCTGAGTATTCTGGGTAATCTTGATACATCGCAATTAGTAATGACATTGAACCTGGTCCTGCCATCATCGGAATTGCAAGTGGAGTTAAGGCAATATCACTTCTGTGTTGTGCATCGTCTGTTACTTTTTTGCTAACGCCTCGTTTTTTACTAAAAGTTCCAGAAAGTAATCCAAATCCAGAAGTACAAATAATAATACCTCCAGCAATCCTTAAAACATCAATGCTAATGCCGAAAAATTTTAGTACATATTCTCCAATAAAGAACGAAATTATTAAAATAATACAAACATTTATAGCTGCCCATAATGCTGTTTTGTTTTTTGATTCTTTGGAATCATCTTGAGTTAATCCTAAAAAAATGGGAACACTTCCTAATGGATTTATTACCGAAAAAAGTGCTGCAAATGTGAGTAAAAATAAATCCATATTTGTATTTTGAGTTTCATTAAAAGTAACCAAAATCAGTCTTATTTACAATAGAAATTAGTTTTACTTAGAAATTTTTTTAAGAAAACATTTTGGAATAATTATTTTATAAACTTTAATTTTATTAAAAATTTTGAGATGATTAAATATTCTTTTTTAGATTTAGCATATGTAACCGAAGACGCAACAATTGCAGAAACTTTTGATAAAACATTAGAATCCGCAAAACACGCAGAGCTTTTTGGTTTTGAGCGTTTTTGGTTGGCAGAACATCACAATATGGATGGTGTTGCGAGTTCAGCGACTTCTGTTTTAATTGGTTTTGTAGCAGGAAATACCCGTAAAATTCGCATTGGCTCTGGTGGTTTAATGTTGCCAAATCATTCTCCATTAGTTGTTGCGGAACAGTTTGGAACATTAGCAACTTTATATCCTAATCGAATTGATTTAGGTTTAGGACGTGCGCCAGGAACAGACCAATTGACTGCTTCGTATATTCGACCTGATTTTTATGAAAATGCTCAAAATTTTCCAAAGAACGTTTCGTTGTTGCAGCAATTTCTTTCATCAGAAAATAAAAATTCAAAAGTTAGAGCAATTCCTGGAGAAGGAGTTGAGATTCCGATTTGGATTTTAGGTTCAAGTACTGAAAGTTCAGTTTTGGCGGCATCTTATGGTTTACCTTATGCATTTGCTAGTCATTTTGCACCAGCTCAGATAAAAAATGCTTTTGATTTTTATAAGAATAATTTTCAAACCAACGATATTCTTCAAACTCCATATACATTAGCTTGTGTTAACGTTATAATTGCGGACACACTTCAAGAAGCGCAACGTTTAGCGACTTCTTTTTATATGATGTTTTTAGGAATAATTAGAAACGAACGTAAGAAAATGCAAGCACCAATTGATTCGATGGACGGAATATGGAATGTAAACGAAGAAGCGATGGTGCGTCAAATGTTGACCTGTTCTTTTATTGGAACTAAAGAAATTGTAAAACGAGAATTGTCTAATTTCTTAAACAAAATTCCGTGTGATGAAATTATGATGAGTTGTCCAGTTTATGATTTAGAAGCTCGAAAAATTTCGATGACCTATTTTTCTGAAATTTTGTCTGAATTAAATGTATAAAAAAAACTCCATCTTTACACTGCCCCCAAAAAGTTAGACACTATTTGGGGGTATTTTTATGGAAAGAAAAGTAAAATACGATTTAGCATTTAAGCTGAATTGTGTAAAAGAAGT
>SMEN01000011.1_pt1 | contig 83694 bp, 74 predicted proteins | sample 2456271 | NCBI WGS metagenome assembly SMEN01 (sample SAMN10132593, study PRJNA489261) | soil metagenome | isolation source: day1 control-loamy sand soil ammended with raw manure from dairy cow... | place: USA | collected 2015-04-01 | reverse complement strand
ATGGATGCCCCTGATGAACCCTAGTTTTTTGGATTTTGAACAGCCCATTGCCGATCTTCAGGCGAAAATTGAAGAGTTACGTTTGGTAGGTAATGACAATGATTTAAATATTGGTGACGAAGTTGCGCGCTTACAAGAAAAAAGTAAGGCGCAAACTAAAAGTATTTTCGCTAATCTGACCAGCTGGCAGATTGCGCGTATGGCACGTCACCCGCAGCGTCCTTATACGCTGGACTATATTAAGCACCTGTTTACTGAGTTTGAAGAGTTACACGGTGACCGTCACTTTTCTGATGATGCCGCGTTAGTGGGTGGCATTGCCCGCTTTAATGACAAGCCAGTGATGGTGATTGGTCATCAAAAAGGCCGTGATGTGCGTGAAAAAGTACGCCGTAACTTCGGTATGCCGCGCCCTGAAGGCTACCGTAAAGCCTGTCGCTTAATGGAAATGGCGGAGCGTTTTAACATGCCCATCTTTACCTTTATTGATACCCCAGGTGCGTACCCAGGTATTGATGCTGAAGAGCGCGGTCAAAGTGAAGCCATTGCGTGGAACTTACGTGTCATGTCACGTTTGAAAACACCAATCATCTCTACCGTCATCGGTGAAGGTGGTTCCGGTGGTGCCTTGGCGATTGGTGTGTGTGACCGTCTCAATATGTTGCAATATGCAACCTATGCGGTGATTTCTCCAGAAGGCTGTGCTTCTATTTTGTGGAAAACTGCGGATAAAGCACCGGATGCAGCAGAAGCTATGGGTATTACGGCTGAGCGCTTACAAGGCTTGAAAATTGTTGATCATGTGATTCCTGAGCCATTAGGTGGTGCGCACCGTGATGTGGCGACTGCGGTTGAGTCGATTCGTGAGACCTTAACTGCGCAGCTCGATGAGTTATTGACCCTCGATACTGATGAGTTGTTGGCTCGTCGTTATGAAAAGCTGATGGGCTTTGGCATCGCGTAATTGCTAGAATTGCACACCCCAGCGCATCCTAAGTTTTTACTTGGATGCGCTTTGTAGTCTGTCGTGCGAGGCTGCGCTTAATGCTAGATATTCAGCAGCATATTCTTACTGCGCTACAACCATGGCGTGATCGCCCGTCTTTTTGCGTGGCTTTTTCTGGCGGTATGGACTCCACTGTGCTGCTTTATGCTTTAGCGCAGTTAGCTAAACAGCAGCGCTTGCCTGCACTGCGCGCGATCTATATTCAGCATGGCTTACAAGAGGCAGCGCACGCTTGGCCAGCACACTGCCAGGGTGTCTGTGATGCCCTACAGATACCTTTAATAGTACTTGATGTGGATGTTGCCTCGAGCGCCAGTGTCGAGCAGGCTGCAAGGCAGGCGCGCTATGCAGCGTTTGCCGAGCATTTGCAAAAAGATGAAGTGCTGCTGATGGCGCAGCATCAAGATGATCAGGCCGAAACCTTGCTCTTTCGTTTAATGCGCGGCACGGGTGTGGCTGGTTTACGTGGCATACCGTTTACACGCTCGCTCTCGCGTGGCCATCTAGTGCGACCTCTGCTTGACCTCAGTCAGCGCCAGTTACTTGACTATGCCCAGCAACAGCAGCTGTGTTGGATCGAAGATCCGAGCAATGCCAGCGATGAGTTTGATCGCAACTATTTACGCCACCAGGTTATTCCCTTATTGGCATCACGCTGGCCAAAAGTGCAGCAGAGTTTGCAGCGCACTGCGCGGCATATGCATGAGGCGCAGCAGTTACTTGATGAGTTGGCTGCTGAGGATCTGCAGCGCGCGCAGCTAGAGCCTGTATTGGACTGGCTCAATGTGCCATGTCTGAATATGGACAGTTTGCGTGAGTTGAGTCTGGTGCGACAAAAAAACCTCTTACGCTATTGGCTGACGCCCTTTACCTTATTGCCTGATAGCGCACACTGGATCAGCTGGGAAACCTTGCGTGATGCACAAGCTGACGCACAGCCCATTTGGCGTTTGCACAATGGCGCATTACTGCGCAGTAAAAATCGGTTGTACTGGTTGGCTGAGTGTTGGTTGCAGACGCCGCCAGCGCTCAATTTAATGGTGCATAAAGCTGGGCGCTATGCATTACCGGATAATGGTTATTTGCAGGTTGCCGGTGATGTCACTGCGCCGTTACAAGTGCGTTACCGTCAAGGTGCTGAGCGCTTTTTTATTGAAGGCCGGGGGCATCGCGACTTAAAACGCTTATTGCAAGAGCTTGGGCTGCCGACCTTTGTACGCTCGCGTTTGCCTGTAATTTTTTTAGCCGAACAGCCGGTAGCCCTAGCTAATGTTCCGGCCTTGAGTCATCCTCAGTTGCAGGATGTGCACCTGACCTGGCATTTCGCCGAGTGACCGAGTTGTTGCTCTACAGGCCAATACACTGGCGCGCGCTTGGTCTTGGTCAACGAGCAGGATAAAAAATGCCTTTTAGTGGTTTCTTGGTTTGAGTCATAAACAGCTTTCGCGTAGACTATTCTCCCGTCTATTAGTTGATTAGTGCAGGTGCTTGATTGCTCCTGCAGCGCTTGATTTTAATTGTCATTTTTCAAGCATAGCTTTCAATGCTTATCTTCGGCGGCTTGCCGCTTAAACACAGAATTCAGGGTTATTTATGACGCGCTACATCTTCGTCACAGGCGGTGTTGTTTCTTCATTGGGGAAAGGTATTGCCTCAGCATCATTGGCCGCAATTCTTGAGGCGCGTGGCTTAAAAGTCACCCTGCTAAAACTCGATCCGTACATTAACGTCGATCCTGGCACCATGAGTCCGTTTCAGCACGGTGAGGTCTTTGTGACTCAGGATGGAGCAGAAACTGACCTGGACTTAGGTCACTACGAACGTTTTGTACGCACCACCATGACGCAAAATAACAACTTCACCACAGGTCGAGTGTATGAGGAAGTCTTGCGTCGTGAGCGCCGCGGTGACTACTTGGGTGCTACCATTCAAGTGATTCCACATATCACTGATGAAATTAAGCGTCGTATTATTAAAGGCGCGGGTGATGCGGATGTGGCGATGGTTGAAATTGGCGGAACGGTCGGTGATATCGAGTCACAGCCCTTCTTAGAGGCGATTCGCCAGTTGCGTGTCGAAGTGGGTGCTAAGCGCGCCATGCTGATGCACTTAACCTTAGTACCCTATATCGCTACCGCCGGTGAAACCAAAACCAAGCCCACTCAGCACTCAGTTAAAGAGTTGCGCTCCATTGGCTTGCAGCCTGATGTGTTGGTGTGCCGTTCTGATCGTCCTGTGGATATCGCCTCGCGCCGCAAAATTGCGCTCTTTACTAACGTAGAAGAGCGTGCGGTGATTAGTTTGCATGACGTGGATACCATTTACAAAATTCCAGGTATTTTGCACAGCCAAGGTCTTGATGACTTTGTTATGGAACGCTTCGGCTTAGAGTGTGATGGCGCAGATTTGAGTGAGTGGGATCGTGTGATTGATGCCAAGCTCAATCCAACGCAAGACGTCACCATTGCCATGGTGGGTAAATACATGGAGTTGCTCGATGCTTATAAATCGCTGATCGAAGCCATGAGCCATGCGGGTATTGAGACGCAAACCCGAGTAAAAATGCGTTATATCGACTCTGAAGATGTAGAAAATCAGGGCGTTGAGCTGTTAGAAGGTGTTGACGCAATACTGGTACCCGGTGGTTTTGGTTTGCGCGGCGTTGAAGGCAAAATTAAAGCAGTGCAGTACGCCCGTGAGAATAAAATTCCATACTTGGGTATTTGCTTAGGTATGCAAGTGGCAGTGATTGAGTTCGCCCGTAATGTCTTGGGCTGGACTGATGCCAACTCCACTGAGTTTGATAAAAGCAGCCAGCATCCTGTGGTCGGCCTGATTTCTGAGTGGCAAGATGCGGATGGCAGTATCGAGCAGCGTGGCGAAGATGCTGATATTGGCGGCACCATGCGTCTTGGCGCGCAAGAGTGTCAGCTGATTCCAGGCACTTTAGTGCATGCCAGCTACGGTAAAGATTCTATTGTTGAGCGTCACCGCCATCGCTATGAAGTCAATAACCAGTTGTTGCCGCAGTTGATCGAAGCAGGCTTAAAGGTATCTGGCCGTTCTGAAGATGGTGCGCTGGTTGAAGTGGTTGAAGTGGCTGATCATCCATGGTTTGTCGCCTGTCAATTCCACCCTGAGTTCACTTCAACACCGCGTGATGGCCACCCATTATTTAAAGGTTTTGTTGAGGCTGCATTAGCGTATAAGGCAGGTAAGGCATGACTCAAAAAATCATTCGTGTCGCTGATATAGACATCGCCAATGACAAACCTTTTGTCTTGTTTGGCGGCATTAATGTGATTGAGTCGCGTGACTTAGCCATGCGTGCCTGTGAAGAATACGTGCGTGTGACGCAAAAGCTGGGTATTCCTTATGTGTTTAAAGCCAGCTTTGATAAGGCCAATCGCTCATCGATCAATTCATTTCGCGGCCCTGGCCTTGATGAAGGCTTAAAGGTGTTTGAGGAAATCAAGCGCACCTTTAATGTGCCAGTGATTACTGATGTGCATGAACCCTATCAAGCACAGCCGGTGGCTGACGTGTGCGATATTCTTCAGCTGCCTGCATTTTTGTCACGTCAGACTGACTTAGTTGTGGCCATGGCGAAAACCAACGCTGTGATTAATATCAAAAAAGCCCAGTTTTTAGCGCCGCATGAGATGAAACATATTCTCAGCAAATGTGAAGAAGCGGGTAATGATCAGTTGATTTTATGTGAGCGTGGCTCGGCCTTTGGTTATAATAATCTTGTGGTTGATATGCTCGGCTTTGGCATTATGAAAGCTTTTGAGTATCCGGTGTTTTTTGATGTGACCCATGCCTTGCAAATGCCAGGTGGCCGTGCTGATTCAGCTGGTGGCCGTCGTGCGCAAGTGACTGAGTTAGCTAAAGCGGGGATGAGCCAAGGGCTCGCAGGATTGTTTTTAGAGGCGCATCCTGATCCGGATAATGCTAAATGTGACGGCCCTTGTGCACTGCGTTTAGATAAGTTGGAGTCGTTTTTAACTCAGCTTAAGCAATTAGATGATTTGATTAAAAGTTTCCCCACAATTGAAACAGCCTAAGGTGATTGTTTCACTCTAGGTTTGACCCAATACAGTATGGAGCGTGCAGAACAATGGCAAAAATTATCGACATTAAAGGTCGTGAAATCTTAGATTCCCGTGGTAATCCTACGGTTGAAGCCGATGTTATTTTGGAAAACGGCATCACTGGCAGCGCCTGTGCACCATCAGGCGCTTCAACAGGTTCGCGTGAAGCTCTGGAATTGCGCGATGGCGATAAAAGCCGTTATTTAGGTAAGGGCGTGCTTAAAGCAGTAGCCAATATCAACGGTCCAATCCGCGATTTACTGCTGGGGCAGGATGCCACTGACCAGCAAGCACTTGACCGTGCCATGATTGCTTTAGACGGCACTGACAACAAAGCAACGTTGGGTGCTAATGCGATTTTAGCCGTATCGCTGGCAGCGGCGAAAGCGGCTGCGCAGGCTAAAGGCATGCCTTTGTACGCACATATTGCTGAGCTTAATGGCACGCCCGGTGTGTACTCCATGCCGGTGCCCATGATGAATATCATCAACGGCGGTGAGCATGCGGATAACAACGTTGATATCCAAGAGTTTATGATTCAGCCGGTTGGCGCAAAAACTTTCTCTGATGCGCTGCGTATGGGGACTGAGATTTTTCATCACCTTAAAGCCGTGTTGCAAGCCCGTGGTTTAAGCACGTCAGTGGGTGATGAAGGTGGTTTTGCACCGAACCTTGCGTCCAACGAAGATGCGCTAGCAGCGATTGCTGAGGCGGTAGCCAATGCGGGTTATAAGCTGGGCGAGGATGTTACTTTAGCCCTAGACTGCGCAGCCAGTGAATTTTACCAAGACGGTCAGTATGATTTGGCCGGTGAAGGTAAAAAGTTTGATGCACAAGGTTTTTCTGACTATTTGGCCGGTTTGACTGAGCGCTTCCCGATTATCTCTATCGAAGATGGTATGGATGAGTCGGATTGGGCAGGCTGGAAAATTCTGACCGATAAAATAGGTGAGAAAGTCCAGTTGGTCGGCGATGATTTGTTTGTGACCAATACGAAGATTCTAAAGCAAGGTATTGATACACAAACGGCCAACTCTATTTTGATTAAATTCAATCAGATTGGCAGCTTGACCGAAACCTTAGAAGCCATTCAAATGGCTAAAGCGGCTGGTTTTACTGCGATTATTTCGCACCGCAGTGGTGAAACAGAAGATTCAACCATTGCTGATTTAGCCGTCGGTACTGCCGCTGGACAAATAAAAACTGGCTCGCTGTGCCGTTCGGATCGTGTGGCTAAGTACAACCAATTGCTGCGTATTGAAGAGCAGTTGGCAGGTCAAGCACCTTACCGTGGACGTGCAGAGTTTCGCGGCTGATTGGTAAGCTCTGTAAATGATGCGTGTCGCACCGATATCTATGATGTTATAAGGGCAGCCACCTGAGCTGCCCTTTTCTATGGAAGACCACGATGAATAAAGAACCCTACTGGTTACTGGTTGTACTGCTGGTTGTACTTGCTGGGCTGCAGTACCGTCTGTGGGTAGGGGATGGTGGGATTGCCCAAGGCGTACAGCTCAAGCAGCAAATTGCTGAGCAGAAAGCTGAGAATGAACGATTGTTTGAGCGCAATCGGGTCATGGATGCCGAAGTTATGGAGCTGAAAAAAGGTATGGAAACCGTTGAGGAACGTGCCCGCTACGAGTTGGGGATGGTCAAGGAAGGGGAAACTCTTTACTTGTTAGCCGAATGAGCATGCCCTTATTTTGGTTGGTGATTCCTGCGGCAGGGATTGGCAGCCGTATGCAGGCCGATTGTCCCAAGCAGTATCTCAGTGTGTCCGGCAAAACGATTCTTGAACTCACCTTGGCTATTTTTTTAGAGCATCCTCGCTTGCGCGGTATTGTTGTTGCGCTGGCTGAGCATGATCACTGGTGGCCGCAGTTAAGTGTCGCTAAGCACCCAGGTATCCAGACGGTTATCGGCGGGGCGCAGCGTGCCGATTCAGTGCTCAATGCTTTATTGGCGCTGCATGAGCGTGGCGCAAGCGCTGACGATTGGGTTCTAGTGCACGATGCCGCACGCCCCTTGCTTGAACGCGATGATTTGGATCGGTTATTGAGCGGTTTAGTTAATGATCCGGTGGGTGGCTTATTAGCCGTACCGGCTCGCGATACTTTAAAACAGGTTGACGCCGATGGTCGTGTCTTAACAACCGTGGATCGCAGTCTGATGTGGCATGCCTTAACCCCGCAAATGTTTCGCTTGGGGCTGTTGCAGCGCTCTTTAGCTGATGCATTGCAGGCTAGCGTTGCGGTCACTGACGAGTCTTCAGCAATGGAGTGGGCTGGTCTCGCGCCGCGGGTGATTGAAGGGCGCGCCAGTAATATAAAAATTACTCGTCCAGAAGATTTGCAGCTTTTGCACGCTTTGTCGCCATCGGTCTCATTATAAATCCTAGATTTACAGCGATACTTGTTAGGGTTTTTTTGTTGCCGGTGTAAAAATCTGACCGCTAACGCCGCGTGGTATTTCTTCGATAATGCCGCCTGAATTTAAAAAAGAAGCGATTTGCAGCTCTAATGATTCGCTGCTTTGTTGTGCCGTGGGCACCGTACGCTTTTGATTCGAACCTTTTACGCGTGTGTTTGACATAGAGATACTCGTATTTCACTGAAGGTGAGTTTTGCTCAGACTACACTGATTTACTAATACTTTCTGCGATTTATAGTGTGGGCTATTGGCTCATCGAATCTGGCTTTCTGCTATGCTCTGACTTTGTGCCTGATAACTTACTGGGGAATTACCATGATAAAATCACGCGCTGCTGTTGCCTTTGGCCCAGGTCAGCCTTTACAGATTGTTGAAGTGGATGTTGCGCCGCCAAAAGCCGGTGAAGTGTTGGTGCGTATTGTTGCCAGTGGCGTCTGCCATACTGATGCCTTCACTTTATCAGGTGATGATCCAGAAGGTATTTTTCCGGTTATTTTAGGCCACGAAGGGGGTGGTATTGTTGAGGCCTTGGGTGAGGGGGTGACATCACTTGAAGTGGGTGATCATGTGATCCCGCTGTACACCGCCGAATGCCGTGTGTGTAAGTTTTGTACTTCAGGCAAAACTAATTTATGCCAGTCAGTACGAGAGACCCAAGGTAAAGGTTTGATGCCCGATGGTACGACGCGCTTCTCCTACAAAGGTGAGCCGATTTATCACTATATGGGTACTTCAACTTTCTCTGAGTACACTGTGGTGGCCGAAGTCTCTTTGGCTAAAGTACCAAAAGAGGCGCCGCTGGAAAAAATCTGCTTGCTGGGCTGTGGTGTGACCACAGGTATTGGTGCCGTACTCAATACCGCTAAGGTGGAAGCGGGCGCAACCGTAGCGATTTTTGGTTTAGGCGGCATTGGTTTGGCGGCGATTATTGGTGCGAAAATGGCCAAAGCCAGTCGTATTATAGCCATTGATATCAATCCAGATAAATTCGCTATTGCCCGTGAGTTGGGTGCCACTGATTGCGTTAATCCAAAAGACTTCGATAAGCCCATACAAGAGGTGATTATTGATATGACCGATGGCGGTGTGGATTACTCCTTTGAGTGCGTGGGTAATGTGCAGTTGATGCGCGCGGCACTGGAGTGCTGCCATAAAGGTTGGGGCGAATCGGTGATTATTGGTGTGGCCGGTGCCGGTCAAGAAATCAGTACCCGTCCGTTCCAGTTAGTGACCGGACGGGTTTGGCGTGGCAGTGCCTTTGGTGGGGTGAAAGGCCGCACTGAGCTGCCTGCTTATGTGGCTAAAGCGCAAAGTGGTGAGATTCCATTGGATACCTTTATTACCCATACCATGGGTTTAGATGAGATCAATACTGCATTTGATTTGATGCACGAAGGCAAGAGTATTCGTAGCGTTATTCATTTTTAATCAACAACCACAAGGTTTTAGGGCAGGCTGCTCAGCAGTCTGCCTAAGCGCTTGTCTTTGGAGGTCATGATGTCGTTACAACAATTGTCATCGCAAAAAGTCTTTGGCGGCCAGCAGGTGCGCTATCAACATGCGTCTGCTGTGCTGAATTGCAGCATGCAGTTTGCTGTGTACTTACCGCCACAGGTTGAACTGGGCCAACCTTTACCGGTGTTGTATTGGTTGTCGGGGCTGACCTGTACCGATGAAAACTTTATGCAAAAAGCTGGCGCATTAAAGGTTGCTGCTGAGTTGGGTTTGATTATTGTGGCGCCGGATACCAGTCCGCGCGGTGCAGGGGTGCCCGATGATGCAGAGGGCGCTTGGGATTTGGGTTTAGGCGCGGGTTTTTATTTAAATGCCACACAAGCGCCTTGGGCTGAACATTACCGCATGTATGACTATGTGGTGAATGAGCTACCGGCCTTAATCGAGAAGCACTTGCCTGTGTCGGATAAACGCAGCATCAGTGGTCACTCGATGGGTGGTCACGGTGCGCTGATTGCGGCCTTGCGCGAACCACAGCGTTACCAGTCGGTGTCAGCCTTTGCTCCGATTTGTCAGCCCACTCAGTGCCCTTGGGGTGAAAAAGCTTTTTCTAATTACTTGGGTGCGCAGCGTGAAACCTGGCTGGAATGGGATGCCAGTGCCTTAATGGCTAAGGCCACCCAGCATCTGCCAATGTTGCTCGATCAAGGTGATGCAGATGGTTTTTTAGTGGAACAATTGAAGCCTGCTGCTTTGCAAGAGGCAGCACAGCGCGCGGGCTATCCACTGACTTCGCGCTTGCAGCCGGGTTATGATCACAGCTATTACTTTATTGCTAGCTTTATTGATGAGCACTTGCGCTTCCACGCGCAAGCCTTATCGGCTGCAACTGAGTAAAGCGATTTACTGAGTGTTCAGGTGCGCCTGACTAAAACTGTGTAGAATGCAGCCTATTTTTAACAGTCAGGAAACAGCATGCGTATAGGTCATGGCTATGATGTACACCGCTTTCAGTCCGGTGAGTTTATTACCTTGGGCGGTGTGCAAATTGCGCACAATAAAAGTTTTGTCGCACATTCAGATGGCGATGTTCTCTTGCATGCGCTGACGGATGCCTTATTGGGTGCGGCAGCATTAGGCGATATTGGTCAGCACTTCCCTGATACTGATCCTGCTTATAAAGGTGCGGACAGTCGCCAATTATTGCGCAATGTCGTCAGTTTGCTTGAGCAAGCGGGCTGGCGGATCGGCAATGTGGACAGCACCCTTTTAGCTCAGACACCGAAAATGGCACCGCATATTGCCTTGATGCGTGAGAATATTGCTGCAGACCTCAAGATCGCTTTAGAACAGGTCAATGTTAAAGCGACCACCACAGAGGGTTTAGGCTTTGTGGGTCGCGAGGAAGGCATTGCCGCGCATGCGGTTGTGATTTTGGTTAAAGCATGAAGGATTTAGACTTGCTCGGCCCTTTTGCCTGGGGTGAACCTTGCGGCAGCGCACAATTAAAAGCGACCGCTGAAGACTTTCAAGTGGATGAGGTTTTAGATATTCCTTTGTCCGGTCAGGGCGAGCATCTGTGGCTCTGGGTGGAAAAACGCCTGTTAAATACCGAAGAAGCGGCACGCCGTTTAGCCAAAGCCGCTGGAGTCTCACTGCGCCAAATCAGTTACGCCGGCTTAAAAGATCGCCAAGCTTTAACGCGGCAATGGTTTAGTATCCAGTTGCCCGGTAAATCTGATCCAGATTTCAGTGCGGCTGAAGCTGAAGATTTACGTATTTTAGATATCCAGCGCCACAGCCGTAAACTGCAGCGCGGCGCGCATGCGGCCAATGGCTTTAGGATTCGTTTAACCGAGTTGAACGCCGACCACAGCGCGTTAGAGGAGCGTTTGCAAAGGATTGCCGCGCAAGGCGTGCCCAATTATTTTGGCTTACAGCGTTTTGGCGAAAATGGTAATAACTTGCTCGGTGCGCTGGACTATGCGCAGCGCAAAGAGTTGCCCATTCAGCGCAATCTACGTTCACGTTTACTGTCAACGGGACGCAGTGCGATTTTTAACCGTGTCTTGGCTCAGCGGGTACAAGAGCAAACTTGGAATATTGCGCAAGTGGGCGATGTCTTGGCCTTTAGTGGCAGCCGCAGTTTTTTCTTAGCGGGTGCTGAAGAGTGTCAAGATCCACGTTTAGCGCAGTTGGATGTGCACCCAACCGGTCCTTTATGGGGTGAGGGCGAGCTGGTCAGTCAAGGGCAACCGCAAACCCAAGAGTTGGCGGTTGCAGCACTTTGGCCAGCGCTTTGCACGTGGTTAGAGCGGGCAAACCTTAAGCAAGAACGCCGCATTTTACGTTTGCCAGTGCGTGATTTAAGCTGGACATTCCCTGCCGCAGATTGCTTGCAAGTGCAGTTTGTTTTACCACCGGGCTGTTTTGCAACAGTGGTATTGCGTGAAATGGTGGAACTTTTATCGGTGACTGAGGCGGTACAGGCGTGCGAATTTTAATTGCGAATGATGATGGGGTGAATTCACCTGGTTTGTCTGCGTTACATACAGCACTGCGTGATTATGCACAGTGTTCAGTGATTGCTCCTGAGCAAGACTGCAGTGGTGCCAGTAGTTCTTTGACCTTAGACCGCCCTTTGCATCCGCATACGTTAAGCAATGGCTATATCAGTGTAAATGGCACACCCACTGACTGTGTGCACCTAGGGCTTAATGGTCTATTGCCTGAGTCGATCGATATGGTGGTGGCTGGGATTAACTTAGGTGCGAATCTGGGGGATGATGTGTTGTACTCAGGTACAGTGGCGGCGGCGGTGGAAGGGCGCTTTTTACAGCGCCCCTCTTTTGCCTTTTCACTTTTGTCACGTCACACGCAGAATCTACCCAGTGCCGCATGGTTTGCACGGCGTTTAATTGAAGCCCATGAGCAATTATCCATGGCACCGCGCACGGTGTTTAATGTCAATGTGCCGGATTTACCATTGGATCAAATTAAAGGTATTCAGTTAACCCGCTTAGGCCACCGTGCCCGTGCCGCCGCACCTGTGCGTACGGTTAATCCACGGGGTAAAGAGGGCTATTGGATTTCGGCAGTGGGCGGTGTTGAAGACGGTATTGAAGGCACTGATTTTCATGCGGTAGCGCAGGGCTATGTGTCCATTACTCCGCTGCAATTGGATCGTACATTTCATTCGCAAGTGGATGAGGTTAAGCAGTGGTTGGAGGGTGTGCTGTGAGTGTGCAAGAGGATGATTTACAACGCCAAGGTATTGGTATGACGTCACTGCGCACCCGTGAGCGCTTGATTCAACGCCTCTGTGATGAAGGGTTAAGCGACCCACAGGTGTTAGAGGTGATTCGTCGCACGCCACGGCATTTATTTGTTGATGAAGCTTTAGCCCATCGTGCCTATGAGGATACCGCGCTGCCGATTGGTAATAATCAAACAATTTCTCAGCCGTATATGGTGGGGCGCATGACTGAATTGTTACTGGCTGATGGACCCTTAGACAAAGTCTTGGAAATTGGTACTGGCTCAGGCTATCAAACCGCTGTGTTGGCGCAATTAGTCGAGCGGGTCTTTTCCGTCGAACGTATTCAATCTCTGCAAGAGCGGGCTAAAGAACTGTTGGCTGCGCTGGATTTACGCAATGTGGTCTACCGCTGGGGCGATGGTTGGGAGGGCTGGAATGCTTTAGCGCCGTATAATGGCATTATTGTTACTGCAGGCGCCAAAGAAGTACCGCACGCTTTACTGGATCAGTTGGCCATCGGTGGTCGCCTGGTCATTCCGGTCGGCGAGAGTGACGATCAGCAATTGATGCTGATCGTGCGTGAAAAAGATGGCTTTACTTATAAAACCTTAGAAGGCGTGCGTTTTGTGCCTTTATTAGCAGGAAGCTTAGCGTGAAAAACAAAGCCTTATTGTTTATAAAAGGGATGGCGATGGGCGCGGCTGATGTTGTGCCGGGCGTATCCGGTGGTACAGTGGCCTTTATTACTGGAATTTATGATGAATTATTGGGTGCTTTGTCACGCATTCCCGACGCCGCTTGGCTGATCTTGCGCGGACAGGTTAAACGCGCTTGGCAGCTGGCTCATGTGAATTTTTTATTGATTTTGTTTTCCGGTATTTTACTCAGCGTAATCAGTTTGGCGCGTGTTATTACTTGGTTATTAGAGACACAGCCTATTGCGCTGTGGTCTTTTTTCTTTGGTTTGATTCTGGTTTCCTGCTATGTGGTTGCGCGGGATATTCAGTGTTGGCTGTTCAGTCGTTGGCTGGCCTTTGCTATAGGCGTGGCCTTTGCTTGGTGGATTACGGTGGCTTCGCCTATGGCGTGGGGGCATGATCCGCTGAGTCTATTTGCTGCAGGTGCTATCGCGATTTGTGCAATGATTTTGCCGGGTATTTCGGGCAGTTTTATTTTGCTGTTGATGGGCTTGTATCCCACGGTGTTATTGGCCGTTAAACAGTTGGATTTAAGTGTGTTGCTGGTTTTTGCTGCGGGCTGTTTATTTGGCTTATTAGCTTTTGCGCGGCTGCTGCGTGCAGCATTACAGTATTTTAGAGATCTTGCCTTGGCGCTGCTGACCGGTATTATGTTCGGCTCTTTAAATAAAGTATGGCCGTGGAAGAATACATTGAGTTGGCGCACCGATAGCCATGGCGTTGAAGTGCCATTGTTGCAAGAAAATATCTCGCCTTGGCAGTTTGCGGATCTGTTACAAACGAATGCACAGCTGATTCCCGCTGTGTTATTGATGCTCTTTGGTATTGTGTTAGTTATTGGCCTTGAGCGTTATGCAGGCAAATAAGTAGTTTGCAGTGCACTGTTAAGTTTTTCAGGAGTTAGGCGTGAAGCCCATTCAATTTAGCGTATCGGCAACAGCGGTATCCAATCTAAAGTGGCTGTCTGTGCTTATGCTCGGCGGCGTGTTAGTCGGCTGTTCAGGCACGTCAGGTAAGGCCCCAGTGGTAGATCGTGCGCATGCTGGACAGCAGCGTCAATATAATCCGGTGCGGCAGGGGCAGTACCGTGTGCAAGGTGGCGATACGCTGTATTCGATTGCTTTTCGCTTTGGTTGGGATTGGAAAGAGTTAGCCGCACGTAATGCTATCAAGGCGCCTTATGTGATTGTTCCTGGTCAAGTGATTCGATTTTCTGGTGGCTCGCAAGCAGCTACTTTTGCCAAAGCACCTACGGCGCGAAAACCGCTGCCGGCAGCGAGAACACAGCCAGTGCCAATTTCTAAAGCAGTGACGCCTATCACAACTGTGACACAAACCAGGCCAACTGTTGCAGCAATCACCAACCAAGGGAAATGGCTGTGGCCCACCAATGGCGCGCTGGTTGGCGTATATTCCTCCAATACCAGCCTAAATAAAGGGATTGATATTGCTGGCCAGCTCGGACAATCTATTGTGGCAACGGCTGACGGTAGCGTTGTGTATGCTGGAAGTGGTCTAAGAGGCTATGGTGAGATGGTGATCATTAAACATAATGATACCTTTATCAGTGCCTACGGACACAATCGGCGTCTGCTGGTAAAGGAAGGACAAGCAGTTAAAGCAGGGCAGCAAATAGCAGAAATGGGATCTACAGGAACAGATCAGGTTAAGGTGCACTTTGAAATTCGTCGCCAAGGTAAACCTGTAGATCCGCTAAGCTACCTACCGAAGCGATAGCCTATATGTCCTACTTGCCGGCAGAGTCATGGCTGCAGCCGCACCTAAGAGTCGATGCTGCAGCGTATTCTGTGATAGGACGTAGGAAGCTAAGGAATGGAACTAAAGGATTTAGAGCCGATTAATGATCAGTCTGGCAAGTATTTGGTCCTCGCGCAAATGCAGCGCATCGGGGCGAGTAAGGAGCACGCTAAGGGTGCCAAAAGCTTAGATGCAACACAGATGTATCTCGATGCCATCGGTTTGTCACCGCTACTGACCGCTGAACAAGAGGTCTCCTATGCGCGCAGTGCTTTGCAAGGTGATAGCGCGGCGCGCGCACATATTATTGAATGTAACTTGCGCTTAGTGGTCAGTATTGCCAAGCGTTACCAGAACCGCGGCCTTGCCTTACTCGACTTAATTGAAGAAGGTAATTTAGGTCTTATCCGCGCCGTAGAAAAGTTTGACCCTGAGCGCGGCTTTCGTTTTTCAACCTATGCCACATGGTGGATTCGACAGGCTGTCGAGCGCGGTATTATGAATTCGTCGCGCACTGTGCGCCTGCCGGTGCATATCTCGAAAGAACTCAATACCTACTTAAGAGCGCTGCGTGAGTTGACCCAACAGTTAGGGCAAGCGCCGAGCTTAGAATGTATCGCCCAGCATTTAGGCCGTTCGCTGGTCTATGTTCAGCAAATGCACGAGCTTAATGAACATGCGTTGTCTCTTGATGTCGCCAGCACCTATAACCCTGATGTCAGCTTGCTGGATATGTTGGAAGATGAAAATAACAATGATCCTTGTGATTTTATCCAGCGTGAAAATTTGGCTGTCAGCATTGATCTATGGATTGGTTCGCTCAATAAACGTTACCAAGAAGTGGTGCTGCGACGTTTTGGCTTGCGTGGCCATGATTGCCAAACTCTGCAGGAGATAGGATATGCCATGGGTTTAACCCGTGAGCGAGTGCGACAAATTCAAGTGGATGCGTTGGCAAGGTTGCGTGAGATGCTTGAATCCAATGGCTTATCCAGTGAGTTATTGTTGGGCTGATACTGAGCAGGACTGGGCACGCTCTGTTACTGTGCACGGCAGGGCGGGCCGAGTTAATATCTATAGGCTTATCCTCACGTAGGATTTACGTTAAACTGAGTGTCGTTGATAAAATTTTTAAACCGTAAAAGGAAACCCATATGCAGTACGTAACCCCTGACTTATGTGATGCTTACCCTGATGTACAGGTTGTTGAGCCGATGTTTGCCAACTTTGGCGGACGCGATTCCTTTGGCGGTGAAATTGTCACGATTAAGTGCCATGAAGATAACTCAGTGGTGAAGGCACAAGTTGATCAGCCAGGCCAAGGTAAAGTGATGGTGGTAGATGGAGGTGGTTCACTGCGTCGTGCCATGCTTGGCGATATGCTGGCTGAAAAAGCAGCTAAAAATGGTTGGGAAGGTATTATTGTGTATGGTTGCGTGCGTGATGTGGATGTCTTAGCGCAAACTGATTTAGGTATCCAAGCGCTAGCCAGTCATCCAATGAAGACTGATAAGCGTGATATCGGTGATTTAAATGTGAATGTCACCTTTGGTGGCGTAACGTTTCGCCCCGGTGAGTTTGTTTATGCGGACAATAACGGCATTATAGTATCGGCAAGCGCATTGCGCATGCCGCAGTAGTGAGTTCAGGTTCTTGACTGCAAGCATGCAACATTCTGATCGATTGAGCCAAGGCTTGTTGCATGCTTTTGTGCTGGATGGCAAAGGTTTTGCACATAGCATTAGTTTTGCCCATTTGCTCGACTTACAGTTGGTTGAACAACAAAGTCTGTGGTTGCATTGGGAGCGCAGTCATCAGCATGCTGAGCAATGGCTGCGTGAGAATAGTGGCTTAAATGAGTTTGTCTGTGATCTTTTACTGGAAGAAAACACGCGTCCGCGGTTATTGCGCCTAGATAATCAAGAGTTGTTACTGTTTTTGCGCGCGATTAATCTAAATCCTCAGGCCGATCCTGAAGATATGATTTCGTTGCGTATTTTTGCTAATACACAGCATGTTTATTCGCTGCGTCAGCGTCCGGTGCAAGTTACTGATGAACTGATTAAAGCTTTTGAAAAAGGTCTGGGTCCGAAAAACACCTCAGAAATACTATTGTTTTTTGCGGAAAGTTTGACGGGGCGCGTAGAAAACGTGGTTGGTCAGTTGGCGGATACTATTGATCGAGAAGAAGCGCAGGCGGATACCGATGAACGCTATATTCCTGAGCCTTTACTCATGTTACAAGCTCGACGCCGTGCAGCCAATTTGCGTCGCTTTTTAGCCCCACAAAGAGATGTTTTTGCCGCTTTTATGCGCATTCAAGAGTCATGGATTTTGAACGATGATGCCGTGTATTGGAATGAACTGAATAACCGCCTCACATTACACCTCGAAGAGTTAGAGTTAACCCGCGAGCGTATTGGCTTGATTCTTGAGATGGAGCACAGGCGCCGTAATGAGAGAATAAGCCATACCATGTATATGCTGGCGATTATTACCGGTTTTTTCTTGCCAATGTCCTTTTTTACCGGATTATTAGGCATTAATGTTGGTGGTATTCCTGGTGCTGAGCAGTCGCATGGGTTTTTAATTGCCTGTTTGCTGCTGGCGGCGCTTGCCGTTGGTCAGTGGCTGTTTTTTCGCTGGCTACGCTGGGTATAATGAAGCTTTAAATCAATCTGACTTGATAGCGCTCTGTACATAGGGCTGAGACTAATTATGATGCAGGATCCTTTTGAGCAGTCGCTGCGCGATATGCTTAAAACACCAGAAGCACAGACATATGATGATGTCTCTCTGGATAAAGTGCTTAAAAAAGCCAATCGACAGCTGGGTGCTGGCGCTGTGTTTGGTTTGTTTGGGCGTGCCCTAGAGTCGGTGCTGATTGGTTTAAGCCGAGGCTCAGACCACCTGAAACCCGTATCGAATTTATCTGATAAAAATACTGTAAACAAGGCTGATTAACTATGCAACTTGATTCCTGGACACAAAATCTAGTCGGTGCCATGAGCGGTTTATGGATCAAAATAGCCAACTTTATTCCGAACTTGTTTGGTGCTTTAATTTTAGTTATTTTAGGGTTTTTAGTCGCTAAACTGTTAGATACTTTGCTGTCTAAGCTGTTGGCTAAAATTGGTTTGGATCGCTTAATGAGCGGTACAGGCTTGACCAAGTTACTCTCGCGCATTGGTATTAAAGCGCAGGTTTCCACGCTAATTGGCAAAATTGTGTACTGGTTTGTGCTGCTGATTTTCTTGATCTCAGCGGCTGAGTCGCTTGGACTGGAACGTGTGTCAGCCACCTTAGACGTATTGGCTCTATATCTGCCGAAAATGTTTGCTGCTGCTTTGGTATTGCTGGCCGGTATTTTATTGGCGCAATTGTTAAATACCATGGTTAAAGGTGCGGCAGAAGGGGTCAGGCTTGAGTATGCCGCAGGCCTTGGACGTATTGTGCAAGGCATGGTGATTATCATCAGTGTTTCTGTGGCTATTGGTCAGTTGGAAATTAAAGCTGAGCTACTTAATTACGTTGTAGTGATTGTTCTTTTGACCATCGGCTTGGCTAGCGCACTGGCGCTGGGCTTGGCCAGTAAAGATGTGGCAGGGCAAATCATTGCAGGTATTTATGTGCGCGAGCTTTATGAGCTTGGCCAGCAGGTGCAAATCGGCGATGTAGAAGGGCGCATTGAGGAAATGGGGACGGTGAAAACAATCTTGGTCAACGAGGATGGCGAGTGGTTTTATATTGCCAATCGTGTGTTGCTTGAGCAGAAAGTAACCAGCCGCTAAGCAGTTAAGTAAGGTTTACCTGACGATGCCTTATATCGTTGTCCGCAGCATTTATTTTGATAGCTGGTTTGATTTGTTTTGACTGACATAAAAGTGCCGTATCAGCGTTATGTAGCACAAGACCTCAGTGATGAGGAGCTTGTGGAGCATGCTAAAAATGAATTGTTCCACGTGACTCGAGCGTACGAAGAGTTAATGCGTCGCTATCAGCGTACTTTATTTAATGTGTGCGCGCGTTACTTGGGCAATGATCGCGATGCAGATGATGTCAGCCAAGAAATTATGCTTAAAGTGCTATATGGTTTAAAAAAGTTCGAAGGTAAATCAAAATTTAAAACTTGGTTGTACAGTATTACTTATAATGAATGTACAACTCAGTATCGAAAAGATCGACGTAAACGTCGCTTATTTGATGCTTTAAATTTAAACCCTCTAGACGAAGAAGTGGAATTGGAGTCAGTAGATACTAAGAGTAATGATTTAGATCGTTGGTTGGTTGGTGTTAATGCCATTGATCGGGAAATTATTATTCTACGTTTTGTCGCAGAACTTGAGTTTCAAGATATAGCTAGCATTATGCACTTGGGCTTAAGCGCAACAAAAATGCGCTATAAACGCGCAATAGATCGACTACGCGAGAGTTTTTCGCATATAATAGAAGACTAAATGTTTTAAGGTGCAACGGGTAATTATTTGCTGCACTGGATAGAAAATTAAGAAAAATTAAGAGGACTGTTAACATGAAATTAAAAAGCACCTTGGGTTTGGCCATCGGCTCTCTACTTGCTGCATCTTCCTTCGGCGTATTCGCTCAAGGCCAAGGTGCTGTAGAAACAGAAGTATTCGCTAAGCGTTACTTCGTCGATAGCTCTCGCGATATGGATAACGGTAACCTGTTTGGTGGTTCTGTTGGTTACTTCTTAACAGACGATGTTTCATTAAACTTGTCTTATGGTGAGTACCACGACACTCATTCGCATGATCGTTTTCCGCCATCAGGCCGTAAAAAAGTCAAAGGTAGCTTAAGTGCCTTGGATGCGGTCTACCACTTTGGAACACCAGGTGTAGGCTTACGTCCTTACGTTTCTGCTGGTATGGGTCATCAGAGCATCAGCAATTTGCCTGCGCGCACAGGTCGTGACCACACGACTTTTGCTAATATCGGTGCCGGTGCTAAGTACTACTTCACTGAAAACGTATTTGCTAAAGCAAGCGTTGATGGCATGCACGGTTTTGATAACCATCAATCTGAGTGGATGGCCGGTGTTGGTGTTGGTGTGAACTTCGGTGGTAGCACTAAGCCTGTTGCTGCGCCTTATGTTGAGCCAATAGTCGCTCCAGTTGAGCCTGTTGTATACGAAGAAGTTGCAGCAGAGCCAGTACGTGTTGAGTTGGACGTTAAGTTTGATTTTGACAAATCTAACGTTAAACAAGACAGCTATAGCGATATCGAAAACTTAGCTGAGTTCATGAAGCAGTTCCCAGAAACAGCGACAACTGTTGAAGGTCATACTGACTCAGTTGGTAACGCTACTTACAACCAAAAATTGTCAGAGCGTCGTGCTGGCGCAGTTCGTGACGCACTGGTTAACCAGTATGGCGTAGAAGCGAACCGTATTAATGCTGTTGGCTACGGTAAAACCCGTCCTGTTGCTGATAACGCAACAGAAGCAGGTCGCGCTGTTAACCGTCGTGTAGAAGCAGCGGTAGAAGCACTAGCTCAGTAATTAGCCTGTGTTATAAAAAACCCCAGCTGGTCTGGGGTTTTTTTATGCCTAAAAATCATAAGAGTGAGTCTCTGGCCTGTTTTGTTCGGGAATGGTTGGGCTGTTATTGTTATAGCGTGGAGAGTCAGCGTTTTGGCTGCACAGCTTGGTCAGCGCGTGCTGGTCTTAAAGTAAAGCGCAACCAGGGAAGGTTGCGCTTGTTTGAGACGACTGTGTTGCTTGTTGTGGTTTATACTGCAACTGTTAGACGGAGCGACGGCGGTACAGCGGTAGATTTTGATCGTAGGCCGCTTGATAGCTGACCGAGAGTTCAGTCAGGCTTTGCAGAGCATCTACTGGGCAGCGGTCGGCACGTATCACATAGGCGTCAAAGCCACAGCGCTGCATAAAGAACAATTGATCGCGCGCGACATCACCAATAGCGCGTATTTCACCACGATAGGCATAACGCTCGCGCAATAGGCGTGCGCTGCTAAAATGTCTGCCATCAGTAAAGACTGGGAAATTTAATGCAATCACTGCAAAGTGCGCTAGATCGTCCACCAGATCCTCGATCACTTGATCGGATTCCAGCCAAACTCCTAAGGGCTGTAGGCCTTGCAGTTGCTCTTTATGCTGCTGCCATAAGGGCAAAGGAATGATGGCCTGTGCGGTTTGTAGTGCTTGCTCCAGTTGTGCATCGGCTTCGAGCAGAGTCCATTGATCATCGACCACTTGATTATTCTTAATGATTGCTGGCATAAACACGCTCCTTAAATGCATTGATGCCAATACGTTGGAAGGTATCAATAAATTGTTCTTCTGCGGTTCGATGTTCGATATAAACATCAATCAGTTTGCTGATGACATCGGGCATCACATCTTGGGCAAAGGAGGGGCCGAGGATTTTACCTAAACTGGCTTGGCGGCCACTGCTACCGCCTAATGACACCTGATAAAACTCTTCGCCCTTTTTATCCACGCCGAGAATGCCGATATGGCCTACATGGTGATGTCCGCAGGCGTTCATGCAGCCAGAGATATTCAGGTCTAGATCGCCGATGTCGAATAAATAATCAAGGTCGGCGAAACGTTCTTGAATGGCCTCAGCGACCGGTATGGATTTAGCATTGGCTAACGCGCAGAAATCACCGCCTGGGCAGCAAATAATATCGCTGAGCAAACCTATATTGGGTGTGGCAAAACCATGCTCACGTAACAGACCCCAAAGCTCAAAGAGTTTGTTTTGCTCTACATCAGCCAGCACAATGTTTTGCTCGTGAGTATTACGCGCTTCAGAAAAACTGTATTGATCGGCTAAGTCAGCAATGGTATCCAGTTGTGTGTCCGTCACATCACCCGGTGCGATACCGGTTTTCTTTAGTGATAAGGTGACTGCGGCATAGCCAGGCTTTTTATGCGCGACCACGTTGCGGCTGCGCCAGCGTGCAAAACCTGGGTGCTCTGCATCCAAGGCGTTCAGCTGTGCGCTGGCGTCACTCAAGTCTAAGTAAGCAGGATCATTAAAGTGCTTTGCAACGCGTTGCACTTCTTCCTCGGTGAGGGTGATAGGGCCGTCTTTTAAATGGACCCATTCCTCGGCGACGCGTTCGGCAAATACTGTGGGTGTGAGCGCTTTGACGAGTATTTTAATCCGCGCTTTATACTTATTATCACGGCGACCAAAGCGGTTGTAGACACGTAAAATCGCTTCTAAATAGCTGAGCAAGTGTTGCCAAGGTAGAAACGCGTTGATGCAGCTACCAACAATCGGGGTGCGGCCTAAACCGCCGCCGACCAACACGCGAAAGCCTAACTCGCCAGCGTTATTATGCAGCGCTTCAAGACCGATATCGTGTACTTCGATTGCGGCACGGTCGAGTGCGCAGCCATTAACGGCGATTTTAAATTTACGCGGTAAACGAGCGAATTCAGGGTGAAAGGTTGACCATTGGCGAATGATTTCACACCAAGGGCGTGGGTCAACACGCTCATCGCGCGCCACCCCAGCAAACTGGTCAGTGGTGGTGTTACGGATGCAGTTACCACTGGTTTGAATGGCATGCATTTGCACACTGGCCAATTCTTCTAAAATATCGGGTACATTTTCCAGTGCTGGCCAGTTGAGTTGTACGTTGGTGCGCGTGGTGATATGCGCATAACCTTTATCGTATGTGCGTGTGATATGCGCGAGCATACGCAATTGCTTGCTCGACAGCAGGCCATAGGGTACGGCAATGCGTAGCATCGGCGCATGGCGCTGAACGTAAAGACCGTTTTGTAGGCGCAGTGGTAAATACTCGTCTTCAGAGAGTTCGCCAGCAAAATAACGGCGGGTTTGATCGCGAAATTGTTTGACGCGATCTTCAACGATTTGTTGATCGTATTGGTCGTAAATATACATGGTTGTCCCTGTATCAAGCGGCAGTAAGCGTGTGGCATGGGGTGCAGAATAGCAGCTACAGTAGCAATCATTGCTTATGCGATAAAGTAATTATTTATCATAAGATGATTCTTTTTTGATATAAGGGCTGTATTCTAGGGTGGCGTGATGCAGGTCAACACATAAAGTGGGTGAGCGACAGGCATGCCACCCACCCAGGGCTATTACTCGTCTAGGCAGGGGCGTATGTCAATCATCGTAACCGAGTGCTGGGCTCAGCCAGCGTTCAGTGTACTCTAGGTCATGGTTGCGGCGTTTTGCGTAACTTTCGACTTGGTCCTTTTCAATTTTACCTACGGCAAAGTACTGTGCCTCAGGATGGGCAAAGTACCAGCCGCTGACCGCAGCGGTAGGGAACATTGCATAATGCTCGGTCATCTGAACGCCGAAGTCCTGATTGGGATCAAGCAGTTCAAACAGGGTGCCTTTTTCGGTATGGTCAGGGCAGGCTGGGTAGCCTGGTGCCGGGCGGATACCTTTGTACTTCTCACGAATCAGCTCATCGTTGCTCAGCGCTTCGGCTGTATCGTAACCCCAGTATTGAGTGCGTACTTGCTGGTGTAACCATTCGGCACAGGCTTCAGCCAAGCGGTCAGCTAAGGCTTGCACCATGATCGCATTGTAGTCATCGCCTTGGGCTTGGTAGGACTTAGCCAGTGCATCCACGCCAATTCCTGCGGTGACAATAAAACCACCCACGTAGTCCGTTACGCCAGTGTCTTTCGGCGCGACAAAGTCGGCCAGCGACATATTGGGCTTGCCGTCCGTTTTTTCAATTTGCTGACGTAGGTGATGCAGCATGGCGATGGGTTCGCCGGACTCATCATAGAGTTCAATATCATCGTGATTGACTTGATTGGCTGGCCAAAAGGCAAAAGTGGCGCGCGCCTCGATCAGGTTTTCATCGATCATTTTTTTCAGTAAGACTTGGGCTTCGTCGAATAAAGTTTGTGCTGCCTCACCGACCACTTCATCTTTGAAAATACGTGGATATTTACCGACTAAGTTCCACGAAATAAAGAATGGCGTCCAGTCAATATACTCAGCCAATACTGATAAATCGATATTGAATAGGCGTTGAGTACCGAGCACATTAGGTTTGGGTGCTTGGTAGGTGCTCCAGTCAAATTTAGGTTTATTGGCTAACGCTTGCTCATAGCTCAGGCGTTTGGTGCGCACGGTGCGCGCGGCAATACGCTCACGCACTTGGGCATATTCTTCACGGATTTTGCGTGTGTATTCAGGTTTAAGCTCTTTTGACAGCAGGGTGGTGACCACGCCTACGGCGCGTGAGGCATCGGTCACATACACCACGGCATCATTGCTGTAATGCGGGTCAATTTTGACCGCAGTGTGGGCTTTAGAGGTGGTCGCACCACCAATGATGAGCGGCAGGTGGAAGTTTTGCCGTTGCATTTCTTTGGCAACGTTGACCATTTCATCCAGTGATGGAGTGATTAAGCCTGACAAACCAATGATGTCACATTTTTCCGCAATGGCGGTCTTCAGGATTTTATCCGCAGGCACCATCACGCCTAAGTCAACAATGTCATAGCCGTTACAACCCAGTACCACTGCAACAATATTTTTACCAATATCGTGCACGTCGCCTTTCACTGTAGCCATTAGGATTTTACCTTTGGCTTCCGGCTTATCACCTTTTTCCGCATCAATAAAGGGCACTAAATGGGCGACCGCTTGTTTCATCACTCGAGCGGATTTAACCACTTGCGGTAAGAACATTTTACCGCTGCCGAACAAATCACCAACGATATTCATCCCAGACATCAGTGGCCCTTCAATCACTTCAATCGGGCGGGCAAATTGCTGACGGGATTCTTCAGTATCTTCCACAATCCATTGGGTGATGCCTTTAACCAGTGCATGTTCTAAGCGCTGATTAACCGGCAGGCTGCGCCATTCTTCGGTTTCAACTTCTTTAATCGAGCCATCGCCGCGGTAGTCTTCGGCAATCGCCAGTAAGGCTTCAGTGGCGCCAGAGTGGCGATTGAGAATCACATCTTCCACTTTATTACGCAAATCCGTTGGGATTTGGTCGTAAATTTCCAGCTGACCGGCATTCACAATCCCCATGCTTAGACCATTTTGAATGGCGTAGTAGAGGAAGACTGAGTGAATGGCTTCACGTACTGGGTTATTACCACGGAAGGAGAAGGAAACGTTGGACACACCGCCTGAAGTTAGGGCGTACGGCAGGTTATCGCGAATCCAAGCGCAGGCTTCAATAAAGTCCACGGCGTAGTTGTTGTGCTCTTCAATCCCGGTGGCCACGGCAAAGATATTGGCGTCAAAAATAATATCTTCGGGCGGGAAACCGACTTGATTGACTAAAATGTCGTAGGAGCGGGCGCAGATTTCTTGCTTACGCGCGGCTGTATCGGCTTGGCCTTGCTCATCAAAGGCCATCACCACAACGGCAGCACCGTAACGGCGGCAGAGTTTGGCGTGTTTAATAAACTGCTCAACCCCTTCTTTCATGGAGATGGAGTTGACGATGCCTTTACCCTGAATACACTTCAGACCGGCCTCGATAATGTCCCATTTCGATGAGTCAATCATAATGGGTACGCGTGAAATATCAGGCTCACCGGCGATTAAATTAAGGAAGGTGACCATGGCCGCTTTAGAATCAAGCATGCCTTCGTCCATGTTGATATCAATTACTTGCGCGCCAGACTCAACTTGTTGCAGGGCCACGGCGAGGGCTTCGGTGTAATTGTCTTCACGGATTAAGCGCGCAAAACGTGCTGAACCCGTGATATTGGTACGCTCGCCAACGTTTACGAATAGCGAGTTACGATCAATAGTGAAAGGTTCTAAGCCAGATAAACGGCAAGCTTTCGGAATGTCGGGGATGACGCGAGGTGGATATTTAGCAACTTTTTCAGCGATAGCCCGAATATGCGCCGGCGTGGTGCCACAGCAGCCACCAACAATATTTAAGAAGCCAGAGGCAGCAAACTCTTCAATCATCGCTGCCGTTTCTGCTGGGGTTTCATCGTACTCAGCAAAGGCGTTGGGTAAACCCGCATTGGGGTGGGCGGATACGTAGGTATCGGCTTTTTCCGATAACTCTTGCAGGTACGGGCGCAACTCTTTCGCACCTAGCGCGCAGTTAAGACCGACCGATAAGGGTTTGCAGTGACGGATTGAGTTCCAGAAGGCCTCTGTGGTTTGTCCAGAGAGCGTACGTCCGGATGCATCGGTGATGGTTCCCGAGATCATAATCGGCAGGGTAATGCCCAGCTCTTCGAACACGCCTTCCACGGCAAAAATCGCAGCTTTAGCATTCAGCGTATCGAAAATGGTTTCGATCATAATAATGTCAGCGCCGCCTTTGATCAGGCCGCGCGTAGATTCGCTGTAATTCTCAACTAAAATATCAAAGGTGACGTTACGAAAGCCTGGGTTATTGACATCCGGTGATAGTGAGCAGGTGCGGCTGGTTGGGCCCAGTACGCCAGCAACAAAGCGTGGTTTGTCCGGTGTTTCTAAGGTTTTTGCATCGGCCACTTCGCGGGCAATACGCGCCCCTTCAAAGTTCAGCTCATAGGCAATTGACTCAAGGCCGTAATCAGACTGTGAGACTTGTGTTGAGTTAAAAGTGTTGGTCTCTATAATATCTGCGCCAGCATCCAGATAGGCTTTTTCAATCTCTTGAATCTGCTTGGGCTGGGTCAGAATCAGTAAGTCGTTATTACCTTGTAGATCTTGTGGCCAGTCGGTAAAGCGCTCGCCACGAAAGTCATCTTCAGTGAATTTGTAACTTTGAATCATTGTGCCCATGCCGCCATCGAGCACCAGAATACGCTGCTGCAGTGCTGCTTGAAGGGCTGTTTGACGTGCTAAATGGTTGGCCATGTGTATCTACCTAATTAATTCTGTGCAATCGTAAAGATGGTAATGATAGCAAAATATCGCCATCTTGAGCGCACTGCTGGGTTATTAAGCCGTGTGCGGCCTTTGTTCAGTGTACATTGGCGGGTTGCAGTGGGTTTGTCTTGTATAACTGAAAAGTTGAGGCGTTATGAAAAGGTGGTATTGGGCTTTTTTAGGGCTGTTATGCAGCCCGTGGGTGAGTGCAAGTCAAAGTTCTTATAGCCAAGATATTCAGCCTATTTTTACCCAGAAATGTGTGGCCTGTCATGCCTGCTATGACTCACCTTGTCAGTTAAATCTAGGCAGTGGTGAAGGCCTTGAGCGCGGTGCGCATAAAGAGCCGATCTACAACGGTCGACGTAAAGCGTCGCAACAAACGACGCGCTTATTTGTTGATGCGCACAAGAGCGAAACATGGCGCGAGAAGGGTTTTTTTGATGTGCTCGGCAAAGATCAAGCGCAAGCAGCGCTTTTAGCGCAAATGCTCGCGCTGGGGCGTCAGCAGCCGTTTGCGCCCAATAGTCGCTTGCCTGATGATTTAGCCATTGGTCTCGCGCGTAAAGATCAGTGCCCTCAGCCCCGTGAGTTTGCGCAGTATGCCCAGAATAACCCACACAGCGGTATGCCTTATGGTGTCACAGGGCTAACTAATGCTGAGCACGCCAGCATTGAGCAGTGGTTGCAAGCCGGGGCGCAGATTGATTGGCAGCCTTGGACGGCCAATGCTGTTGAGCAGCAGCAGATTGAACAATGGGAGTCTTTTTTAAATGCGCCGGGCGCACGTGAGTCAATCGTCAGTCGCTGGCTATTTGAGCATTTATTTATTGCGCATATGCATTTTTCAGGTGGCGAGCCGGCGCATTTTTTCCGTCTGGTACGTTCACGTACGCCGATGGGCGAGCCGGTTAAAGAGATTGCGACACGCCGCCCAAATGATGATCCAGGGATTAGCATGTACTACCGCATGGTCCCTGTCGCTGATGTGATTGTGCATAAAACTCATATCACTTATGCCATGAGTCCTGCGAAGCTGGAACATGTGAAGTTACTGTTTTTGAGTGATAACTGGCGCGCGGATAAAGTGCCAGGTTATGGTGCATTTTCACGCAGTAATCCCTTTGAAACCTTTGCCATGATTCCGGCGCAGGCGCGTTATCAGTTTATGTTGGATGATGCTGAGTATTTTCTGCGTAGCTTTATTCGCGGCCCTGTATGCCGTGGACAGATTGCCACGGATGTGATTCGTGATCATTTCTGGACATTTTTTCAAGACCCGCAGCATGATTTATATCTCACAGATCCAGATTATCGACGTACAGTGACGCCGTTCCTGGCCGTGCCTGGGCAGTTTGATGATATTCGCAATTTATTAAAAATCTGGGGTCGCTATAAGGACAAACGCAATGCCTATGAGGATGTTCGCCGTCAGCACTATAGCCATGCCGAGCGGCCGGATTGGTCGCATATCTGGAGCGGTAATGATCAAGCGTTGCTGAGCGTGTTTCGTCAGCATGACAGTGCCAGCGTGCGTAAAGGGTTAATTGGTGATGTGCCGCAAACCATGTGGCTGATGGATTTTCCATTGCTGGAGCGTACTTACTATCAGTTGGTGGTGAATTTTGATGTGTTTGGCAGTGTCTCGCACCAAGCGCAGACCCGCTTGTATTTTGATTTGATTCGCAATGGCTCTGAAGTAAATTTCTTGCGTTTAATGCCGCGTGATATTCGCTATGATCTGCTCAATGATTGGTATCAGAAGAGTGGTCAAATCAAACTATGGCTCGATTATACTGAGATTGATGACAAGACAAAAAGCGCCTTAGGTTTGCCCAAACGCAATAGCATGCGTGTCTTTGCCAAGCGTGCTTTGCAGCGTTTCGATGGCCTCAATGCACGCCCTGATCCTATCAATCGTTGTCGTAGTGCGCATTGTTATCGCGAGGGCTTAAGTACTGAAGCAGCGGCGGTTGAGCACAGCTTAGCGCGTTTAGGCAGTCGTCCTGCTGCGGGCTTTAAGGTGATTGATTACTTACCTGAAGCCTCTATGTTGCGTATTGAGTTAAGTGATGGTCAGCGTGAGGTCTATAGCTTATTGCGTAATCGCGCGCATTCTAATGTGGCCTTTATGCTGGGTGAGTCGCTGCGTTATCAGTCAGGCTTGGATACTTTAACTGTCTACCCAGAGGTGCTCAGTAGCTACCCTAACTTTATCTTTAATATAAAGGCCGCTGAGGTGGCCCGCTTTGTTCGCGCTATGGAACAAGTTAAAGATGAGGCAGCCTTTCGTAAAATCGTCGAACATTGGGGAATTCGCCGTACTCATCCGCAATTTTGGCAGTATTTTCACGATCTGAGCGAGCATATCCGTGAGCGCGAGCCCTTAGAGGCAGGCGTACTGGATATGAATCGTTATGAGAACTTATAAGCTGGTAAGAGGTTACTCGGCCCCTCGAATCAAGGCTAAAGGTTAACTCGGGTGGCCGGCTGATTATTGTTTTTCAAAAGAGCGCTCATGCCACTCAACCAGTGGTATGGGCGCTTTCAGTTTTTCGCCGTAGATCACCGAGTAGGTCAGTACGTTTTGTACATAGAGGCGTGTCTCATCAAAGGGGATGCTCTCGACCCAGACATCGTAAGGTAAGTGCTTAGCATCACGCAGCCACTGGCGCACACGGCCGGGACCGGCATTATAGGCTGCCGAGGCGAGGACCCGATTGCCATTAAATTGTCCCAGTACTTGGCTTAAATACGCCGCACCTAATTGGATATTGATCGCTGGGATCACCGCACTGCGTGGTGTGGCTAAAGCAATACCATAACGCTGCGCGGTTTCTTTGGCCGTGGCCGGCATCAGCTGCATCAAACCCATAGCGCCGACATGCGATTTAGCTTGGATCATAAAGGCACTTTCTTGGCGGGTAATGGCAAACATCCAGCTCGACTGTAGACCGCGGTTTTTCGCTTCAGCGGCAAAGTTACTTTGGTGTGCCATGGGGAAACGTATCTCTAAGTCATCCCAGTAGCGTGCTTGAGTAATGGTGCGAATTGCAGGAAAATACCAGCCCATATCATAGGCAATCCGAGCTTGGGCAACCAGTTCGTCGCGGCTTAAAAAGTTACTGAGGTGATACCATTCGCGATGTGACTCGGTCACTTCATCACGTGCATGAAACTCTAGGGCACGTCGCATGCCGGCAGTATTGCGCACTTTTTGGATGAGCTGTGGCTTAAGGGCTAAAGCTTGATGCTTAAGTTGATAGGGCTGCTGGCTTTGATCGGCGGCCATGAAACCATAAAAATCCCGCTCACGGGCCAGTGGCTGATACAGGATGAGTGGCTGCTGGCTGTTGGGTTGGGCCAGTTGCAGACTGCGGGCCTGCCAGTAACGCCAGCGATTGCTTAGGCTGAGCTCGGCAGGCAAGCGCCGGGTCAGTTGATAGGCATCATTCCAGCGTCCAAGACGCAGCAATAAGCGCGCACGCCATTCGCTTAGGTTGCTGTTTTGCAGCTGTGGGTCGTAGCGCTCCATTAGAGCTAAGGCGCGCGGATCAAAACGTTTTGCTAGACGCAGACCAATATCGTTGGCCAGAGCTAATTGGTCGGCAGGGTTAAAAGTGACTGTCTTCTCATAGTGGCTGAGCAGTTGCACGCTGGCCTCTAAGTCCTCTCTGGCCAGTTTACGCAGACCTAAAGCAATCACTTCAGCGCTGCGCGCATCTTGTGCGCTAAAACGCTCGGTTTGTTTTATCAGGCTGGGCTTTTGCGCAACTTCAAGCAAACGTTGCCCCTGTTGCTGCTGGGTGTCTAACAGGGTCACTAGGTAGGTGGCCACACCATCGTTGCGTGCATCAGCGGCCAGCTTTAAACGTTGCCAGATTTTATCTTCAGTCAGTTGCCCAGCGGCACGCCAGCTATCAAACAGGGCATCACAGGCATTGGGTTGTGATTGTGCGTTAAGCCAAAGTTTTTCAGCGCTGGCAAAGGCGGCTTGGCTATGGCCCTGCTGTAATTGGTAGTGGCTAAAGCGGCAGTCCAATTCAGTAAAGTTTAATTCAGGGCTATAGTACTTAAGAAACAACGGCCATTGCTGGCGCTCACTGAGTAAGCGTAACCAGCGTAATTTCATCCAGTTGATTTGGGGTAAATCGCCATGCTCCAAGAGAAACTTTTCGACCTCTGTATCGCTGGCGCTGGGCAGACGCTGGGTTAATTCGTCATAGGCTAAATACGCGGTTAATGGATAGTCGCGTAGTGCTGGGCGGTTATTGAGATAAACCGAGGCATCATTTTTACTGAGCGCTAATTTGGCTTGGTTATACAGTTGGCGTTGCTGCGTGAGCGAGGCCGCATAGGCTGTTGATACAGGGATCGAGAGTGTAAAAAACAACACCAGGGGTAATAGATATCGACTGCGCATAAAAAGCCCTAAAAAATAAATGCCCAGTAAAGCGCCAGAAAATTATCAGTTTTATGGCGAAGGCAGCCTAGCTTAGCTGCTTGTGTAGAGCGGTGAAAGGGGCGGGGGCGGTGTTGAATGCAGATATCCAACGAATCCTTGCGCGAATCTGTACAATACCTCGCAGATTTTAGGAGAACTACAAATGACTTTGCTCAAATTAACTCAAGTATCACTTGCTTACGGCGCCACGCCCCTTTTAGAAGAGGTCTCGTGGCAGATTGCTCGTGGCGAGCGCGTGTGCATTATTGGCCGCAATGGTACGGGCAAGTCAAGCATGCTGCATTTGGTCAAAGGTGCGCGTTTAGCCGATACCGGTGAGGTATGGCGTGCACCGGGCCTGAAAATTGGCGAACTGCCGCAAGAGCTGCCGGTCGCCGATGATCGCACCATTTTTGAAGTGGTGTCTGAAGGCCTTGATGGCGTCGGCGCGCTACTCGCTGAGTACAATCGTCTCAGCCAAAATATTCATACCGATGAAGATCTGAATAAGCTGATGCATGTGCAGCAAGATTTAGAAGCGCGTGATGGTTGGCGCTTACAGCAATTGGTTGATAGCACCTTAAGCCGCTTGCAATTGCCTGCGGATAAAAAACTGAATGAATTATCCGGTGGCTGGCGTCGTCGCGTGTTGCTCGCACAAGCCTTAGTGGCTGAGCCTGATTTACTGTTACTCGATGAGCCGACCAACCACTTAGATATTGGTGCGATTGCTTGGCTTGAAGCCGCACTGCTTAACTTTACCGGTGCTGTGCTTTTTATTACCCACGACCGGGCATTCTTACAAAATATTGCTACGCGTATTTTAGAGCTAGACCGTGGCCATTTGATTGACTGGAATGGTGACTACGCCAGTTTCCTTGAGCATAAAGAACAGCAGTTGGCCGCCGAAGAAACCGCCAATGCGTTGTTTGATAAAAAGCTGGCACAGGAAGAAGTGTGGATTCGCCAAGGGATTAAAGCGCGTCGTACACGTAATGAAGGGCGCGTGCGTGAATTGAAAGCGCTACGTACTGAGCGCAGTCAACGCCGTGAGCGTCAAGGTGCGGCGAATATCAGTATTGGTACGGCAGAAAAATCCGGTAAGCAAGTGATTGTGGTGGATAAAGTAAGCTTTGCTCACCCAGGCGGACGTCAACTGATTAAAGACTTCTCCATGGTCTTGCAGCGCGGTGATCGCATTGGTCTGTTAGGTGCTAACGGTAGCGGTAAAACCACCTTGCTGAAATTATTACTGGGTGATTTGCAGCCGACCCAAGGCAGCATTGAGGTCGGTACCAAACTGGAAGTGGCCTATTTTGACCAGTTGCGTCATCAGTTAGACCCAGAAAAAACCGTAATCGAAAACGTCGGTGAAGGCAGCGACACCATTATGATTAATGGTCAGAGCAAGCATGTTTTGAGCTATTTGGGCGATTTCTTGTTCAGCCCACAGCGTGCCCGCACTCCAGTTAAAGCCTTGTCGGGTGGTGAGCGTGCGCGTTTATTGCTGGCTAAGTTGTTTACCCGCCCAGCCAACTTATTGGTGCTCGATGAGCCAACCAACGACTTGGATGTAGAAACTCTAGAGCTGCTTGAAGAAGTCTTGATGGAGTTTAAAGGCACGGTACTGATTGTCAGTCACGACCGGGCATTCTTGGATAACGTGGTCACCAGCACCTTGGTGTTTGATGGCAGTGGGAAGGTGCGTGAGTATGTCGGTGGGTTTGACGATTGGCTAAGGCAGGGCGGTAGTATTCGCTTACTGGGTGCGGCGGATGAAATGGAAGCGCCGGCTCAAGCCATTGTTGCTGCTCAAAACAGTCCGGCTGAACAGCCAAGCCCAGCAAAATCCGCGGCAGACAGCGTTGAGCCTAAAAAAAAGCTGAGCTATAAGTTACAGCGTGAGCTGGATGCCTTGCCGGGGCAAATCGAAGACTTGGAAATTAAACTGGCAGAGTTGCACGAGCAAGTCGCACAGGTTGAATTTTATCAGCAACCGATTGAGACAACGGAAGCCGTGCTGGCGCACATTAGCACTGTGCAAGAACAGTTGGATGTACTGATTGAACGATGGACTGAGCTCGATAGCTAAGCGCTGAGTGACCCTGCTGTAATGAATAGGATGCCCAGCGCTAGGCATCCTATTTACCTATAAGGGCGTCACTGATTCCCTGATCAGTGCACGATGGGCTTAAGCCCCAGCATTAATCGTCTGGATGATGATCCTTCAAATCAACCGCCAGCACATCGCAAGGCGCGTCAGATAATAGATCCTTGCTGGTTGAGCCTAATAGCAGTGCTAAACCATGGCGGCCATGACTGCCGACAATAATTAGATCGCAATGTTGCTCTTTGGCTAACTGATGGATTTCTTGGCGTGGCTGGCCATAACGTAAATGACAGTTATTGTCTTTGAGCAATTGATGTTGCTCAGCCAAGATATTGAGCTTGTTTTGTGCTTGCTCAGTTTGCTGTTGTTGCAGTAAAGATAAATCCATTGGCACATCACCGCCAAAGGCCATGGTCAGTGGTTCAACCACATGCACTAAAGTCGCTTGGCAGGATAAGGCTTGGCAGAGTGCATGGGCTTTATTTAATACACGCTTACAGTCTTCAGTTAGATCAATTGCAATAAGCAGATGAGAATACGCCATAAGGATCTCCGTATAGGCTCTATACCTAAGCTCACAGAGCTTAGCTTGTCTTCAATATTCAACAGCTCAAACCCTTGCAGTCGTGCTGCACGCGCATGGAGCCGTCACGCAAGCTAGGCTGTCTGTGTTGCGATATTCACGCCCCTTCAATGTAACGCCAGCACAGGCTAATTGCACGTATTGATTTGTGTGGCAGTGCTGTGTTTAAACCTGTATTTGTGGCGTGGAGACAGGCGGCTGACGTTGCGCACTTCATCGATACAGCGCTCAGAGTGCTGTTAAAGCGGCAGGCACTGCCAGGTTTTTGATAGAGCTGACAGCTACTGTAAGGATGTTTAGGAATAAAGTGCTGCGCGCTAGATCAATATTTTCCCCTTTTAAAACAATGGGATGTGAATAAAGAGCACGTATTTTTAGGATTTCTTCGCGACTGACAATTGACAAAGAGAAAAAATTCCGTGAATGTGTGCTTACCCAAATCAAACGGGCGTATGAAATACAGGTTGGCCACGCCGCTTAAATTCTTTTGAATACAATAATGGCGTGTATGCTAATAGGTGTTTCGCAAAGTGCCTTGCACAATGTTTAATGGCTGTCAGTGCCTCAAGTGACACTGCTCAGCTTCCATATCGTGGAGATCAGTTGATGATTTACGAAGGTAAAGCCATCACGGTGAAGACCCTTGAAAGTGGCATTGTCGAATTTAAATTCGACCTTGAGGGCGAGTCCGTTAATAAGTTTAACCGTCTTACACTGACCGAACTGCGTGATGCAGTTGTCGCAATTAACGCCCGTAATGATGTTAAAGGTGTGATTGTCACCAGTGCTAAAAATGTGTTTATCGTTGGTGCCGACATTACAGAGTTTGTTGAAAACTTTAAGCTGCCTGAAGATGAGTTGATTGCAGGCAACCTTGAAGTGAATACATTCTTTAACGCGTTTGAGGATCTAGAAGTCCCCACCGTTGCAGCCATCAATGGCATCGCTTTAGGCGGTGGTTTTGAAATGTGCTTGGCGGCGGATTACCGCGTGATGGCCGACAGTGCGAAAGTAGGTTTGCCAGAAGTTAAACTGGGTATTTATCCGGGCTTCGGCGGAACTGTACGTTTAACGCGTATTATTGGTGCAGATAACGCCATTGAATGGATCGCCGCGGGTAAAGAAGGGCGTGCAGAAGATGCGCTTAAAGTCGGTGCTGTTGATGTTGTCGTGCCTGCCGATAAGTTACTTGAAGCCTCGATTGATCTGATTAAGCGTGCGATATCTGGCGAGCTCGACTACAAAGCCAAGCGTCAGCCTAAATTGGAAAAACTCCAGCTCAACGCCATCGAGCAAATGATGAGCTTTGAGGCTGCCAAAGGTTTAGTAGCAGCGCAAGCTGGTCCGAATTTTCCGGCGCCTCTTGAAGCGGTTAAAACTATTCAAAAAGCGGCCAATCATGGTCGTGATAAAGCTTTGGAAATTGAAGCCAAAGGCTTTGCTAAGCTGGCGAAAACCTCGGTTGCTGAAAGCTTAATTGGTCTATTTTTAAATGACCAAGCGCTTAAGCGTAAAGCGAAAGCACACGAGAAAATTGCGCGCGAGGTTAAGCTGTCTGCCGTATTAGGCGCAGGTATTATGGGGGGCGGTATTGCCTACCAGTCGGCGCTAAAAGGTACGCCAATCCTGATGAAGGATATCCGTGAAGAGGGTATTCAGTTAGGTCTGGATGAAGCAGCTAAGTTACTAGTTAAGCGTGTTGAACGTAAGCGTTTAACCCCAGCTGCAATGGCTAAAGCCCTCAATGCGATTCGCCCAACCATGTCCTATGGCGATTTCGGCCATGTGGATATCGTAGTTGAAGCCGTTGTTGAGAACCCTAAAGTTAAGCAAGCGGTATTGGCCGAAGTTGAGCAGCATGTGGGTGAGAACACCATCATTGCTTCGAACACTTCAACGATCTCAATTAACTTGCTAGCTAAAGCCCTCAAGCGTCCAGAAAACTTTGTCGGCATGCACTTCTTTAACCCAGTGCATATGATGCCGCTGGTGGAAGTGATCCGTGGTGAGCATTCATCTGATGAAGCCGTAGCCACTACAGTTGCTTACGCGCAAAAAATGGGTAAAACTCCAATCGTGGTGAATGACTGCCCAGGTTTCTTAGTCAATCGCGTGTTGTTTCCTTACTTCGGCGGTTTTGCCAAGTTAGTCAGTGCTGGTGTTGATTTTGTGCGTATTGATAAGGTCATGGAGAAATTCGGTTGGCCAATGGGGCCTGCTTACTTACTCGATGTGGTGGGTATTGATACGGGACACCATGGCCGTGATGTGATGGCTGAAGGCTTCCCTGATCGCATGAAAGATGATCAGCGCTCCGCCATTGATGCGCTGTATGAAGCAGATCGTTTAGGGCAGAAAAACGGTAAAGGTTTTTATGCTCACGAAACAGATAAGCGTGGTAAGCCGAAAAAAGTCGTTGATGAGGCGATCGCAGGCATTTTAGCGCCAATTGTTTACGAGCAACGCGAAGTGAGCGATGAAGACATTATCAATTGGATGATGATTCCGTTGTGCATGGAAACAGTACGTTGCCTTGAAGACGGTATTGTTGAGACCGCTGCAGAAGCCGATATGGGCTTAATTTACGGTATCGGTTTCCCGCTTTTCCGTGGTGGTGCGTTACGTTACATCGACAGCATTGGAGTGGCTGAGTTTGTTGCTTTGGCAGACACATACGCTGACTTGGGTGCGCTGTATCACCCAACCGAAAAATTGCGTGAAATGGCCAAAAACGGTCAAACCTTTTTCGGTTAATCGTGAACAGATTAGAGCGGGAGTAAAGAAATGAGCTTGAATCCAAGAGATGCAGTGATTGTCGATTTCGGACGTAGCCCAATGGGTCGTTCGAAAGGTGGCATGCACCGCAATACACGTGCTGAAGATATGTCAGCACAGGTTATTACTGGTTTGTTAAATCGTAATAGCAAAGTTAATCCAGCTGAAGTTGAAGATGTGATCTGGGGTTGTGTTAATCAAACCTTAGAGCAGGGTTGGAACGTTGCTCGTATGGCTTCTTTGTTGACGGCTATCCCTCACACCAGCGCTGCACAGACTGTGAGCCGTTTATGCGGTTCATCCATGAGTGCACTGCACACCGCAGTACAAGCCATCCAGACCGGTAACGGTGATGTGTTTGTGGTCGGTGGGGTTGAGCATATGGGGCACGTCAGTATGATGCATGGTGTGGATCCGAACCCGCACCTGTCACTGTACGCGTCAAAAGCATCGGGTATGATGGGCTTAACGGCAGAGATGCTGGGTAAAATGCACGGTATCAGCCGTGAACAGCAAGATGCCTTTGGTGAGCGTTCGCACCGTTTAGCGCACAAAGCCACTGTTGAAGGGAATTTCAAAAATGAAATTATCCCTATGCAAGGCTATGATGCTGACGGTTTCTTAAAAGTGTTTGATTACGATGAAACCATTCGTCCAGAAACAACACTGGAAAGTTTAGCGGCATTGCGTCCAGCCTTTAATCCAAAAGGCGGTACGGTGACGGCCGGTACTTCATCACAGATTACTGATGGTGCATCCTGCATGATCGTGATGTCAGCGCAGCGTGCTAAAGACCTTGGTATTGAGCCAATGGCTGTGGTGCGTTCGATGGCAGTCGCCGGTGTTGATCCAGCTATCATGGGTTATGGTCCTGTGCCAGCAACCCATAAAGCTTTGAAACGTGCGGGTTTAAGCATAGATGATATTGACTTTGTTGAGCTCAACGAAGCCTTTGCTGCACAATCCTTGCCGGTACTGAAAGACCTTAAATTGCTCGATAAAATGGAGCAAAAGGTTAATCTGCACGGTGGTGCGATTGCATTAGGACACCCATTTGGTTGCTCTGGTGCGCGTATTTCCGGTACCTTGCTCAATGTAATGCAGCAAAATAGCGGTACTTTAGGTTTAGCCACCATGTGTATTGGTCTAGGTCAAGGTATTTCTACGGTATTTGAACGCGTGTAAGCGTCAGTTCAATACTAAAGCCGGGGCCTTATGCCTCGGCTTTTTTTATGAGGAAAATATTGTGAGTTTAGCAACAGGTCTTTACCGGCATTATAAAGGTCAGCAGTACCGTGTTTTAGGGGTGGCGAAACACTCAGAAAATGAAGAGGAACTGGTGATCTATCAAGCTCTGTATGGCGCTTTTGGTCTGTGGGCACGGCCGCTCTCAATGTTTATTGAGCCGGTTGAGGTGGAGGGGCAGCGGCAGGCTCGATTTGCTTTGCTGCAAGCAGAAGAAAGTACGTTTGCACCAGCAGAAAGCTAAGATCAAATTGAGCAAAAACTTGACCTAGACCTGTTACAACCTATATATAGCCTCACTATAAAGTAAGTTATCGTATTTTTTGTGTGATATTGACTGCGCTAACACAGGCATATCACCTTATCTATTCCAGGAATATTCTGAGCAATGAGCAAATCGCTGGTTATCGTAGAGTCCCCTGCTAAGGCGAAGACAATCAACAAATACTTAGGTGATGAGTATGTGGTGAAGTCGAGCGTGGGTCATATCCGTGATTTACCGACAAGTGGCTCAGGCGCCGCCGGTAAAGAGCCAGCTAAGCGTGGCAAAGCGGCTGACACTGCACAGTTGACGCCTAAAGAAAAAGCCATGCGCCAGTTGGTTGCGCGTATGGGTATCGATCCTGAAAATGATTGGAAAGCCCGCTACGAGATTTTGCCGGGTAAAGAAAAAGTGATTGAAGAGCTGCGCCGCTTAGCTAAAGATGCTGACACTATTTATCTCGCAACTGACTTGGACCGCGAAGGGGAGGCCATTGCTTGGCACCTGCGCGAAGCCATTGGTGGAGATGACAGCCGTTATAAGCGCGTGGTATTTAACGAAATCACCAAGAAAGCCATTCAAGGTGCCTTTGCTGAGCCAGGCAAACTGGATATTGATCAGGTCAATGCCCAGCAAGCACGACGCTTTTTAGATCGCGTGGTGGGCTTTATGGTGTCGCCATTGCTGTGGAAAAAAGTGGCCCGTGGTCTTTCTGCTGGTCGTGTGCAATCAGTTGCAGTTAAATTAGTGGTTGAGCGCGAGAAAGAAATCCGCGCCTTTATTCCTGAAGAGTTTTGGCAGGTGCACGCTGATTTAAATAATGCTGAGCAGATCAATACGCGTTTTGAGGTGATTCGCGAGGCGGGCAGTGCTTTCCGCCCGGTCAGTAAAGAACAGACTGATGCCGCTCTGGCTGTGCTTGAGAAAGCACCCTATGCGGTGATTAAGCGCGAAGATAAACCGACCAGCAGTCGTCCCAGCGCGCCTTATATCACCTCAACCTTGCAGCAAGCCGCCAGTACGCGCTTAAGTTTTGGCGTGAAGAAAACCATGATGTTGGCGCAGCGTTTGTATGAAGCTGGTTACATCACTTATATGCGTACGGATTCGACCAATATCTCGGGTGATGCAATTGAGATGGTGCGTGGTTTTATTGAGCAGGAGTTCGGTGCTAAATATTTACTCGAGAAACCTGTTTTTTATAGCAGCAAACAGGGCGCGCAAGAGGCGCACGAGGCGATTCGTCCTTCTGATGTGAATACGCAGACCTCCCAGCTAAAAGGCATGGAGCGCGACGCTGAGCGCTTGTACGAGTTGATTTGGCGTCAGTTTGTCGCCTGCCAAATGCCTGCGGCTGAATATCTGGCCACTAGTGTCACGGTTGAGGCTGCGCAATTTGAATTACGTGCGCGTGGTCGTATCTTGAAATTTGACGGTTACACTCGTATCCAGCCACAGCAAGGTAAGGGCGCAGAAGATGCGGTACTGCCAGACCTGAAAAAAGGCGATGTGCTTAACTTGCTTAAACTGGATCCCTCGCAGCACTTCACTAAGCCGCCGGCACGCTACAGTGAAGCCAGCTTAGTTAAAGAATTAGAAAAGCAAGGCATTGGTCGTCCATCGACCTATGCCGCAATTATTTCGACCATTCAAGATCGCGGCTATGTGGCGATCCAAAATCGTCGTTTCTACGCAGAGAAAATGGGCGATATTGTCACTGAGCGCTTAGGTGAAAGTTTTGCTAATCTGATGGATTACAATTTTACCGCGCAGATGGAAGAGCGCTTAGATAGCGTGGCGCATGGCACACTGCAATGGAAGCAGCTGTTGGATGAGTTCTATAAAGACTTTAAGCAGAAGCTTGAGTTGGCTGATTCGGCTGAAAATGGCATGCGTGAGAACGCGCCAACCCTAACCGATATCCCTTGTAAAGAGTGCGGTCGTCCGATGATGATTCGTACCGCGTCAACCGGTGTGTTTCTCGGCTGCTCAGGCTATGCCTTACCACCGAAAGAGCGTTGTAAGTCGACCATGAACCTGGTTCCGGGGGATGAAGTGGCCGCCGATGATGAGGGTGAGTCAGAGTCGTTACTGTTGCGTAATAAACGTCGCTGTGCGAAGTGCGGGACGGCCATGGATGCCTATTTGCTAGATGAAACACGTAAGCTGCATGTGTGTGGTAATAACCCCGACTGCAGTGGCTTTGAAGTTGAAGAAGGGCAGTTCCGCATTAAAGGCTATGAAGGTCCAAGTCTTGAGTGCGATAAGTGCGGCAGTGAGATGCAGCTTAAGACCGGCCGTTTTGGTAAGTATTTTGGTTGCACCAATAGCGAGTGTAAAAACACGCGTAAACTGTTGCGCAGCGGTGAAGCGGCGCCACCAAAAATGGATCCGGTGCCAATGCCTGAGCTGCAATGCCTGAAAGTGGAGGACACTTATGTATTGCGTGATGGTGCTGCAGGTATGTTTTTGGCCGCCAGCCAGTTTCCGAAAAAGCGTGAGACACGTGCACCTTTAGTCCTCGAGTTGCTGCCACATAAAGCTGAAATCGATCCGAAGTACCATTATTTGCTCACGGCGCCAACCCATGATCCGGATGGCCTGCCTGCCGTGATTCGCTACAGCCGTAAAACCAAAGAGCAGTATGTGCAGTCAGAGATTGAAGGCAAGCCAAGCGGTTGGAAAGCATTTTATGACGGTAAAAAATGGCAGGTCGAAGACAAGCGTAAAAAGTAAACCGCTCGCTTAAACCTTCTCGTCTGCGGGGTCTGATCTCGACCCCGCAGTGTTTTATTTGATTTTAAAGAGTTATTTATGTCCAGTGCGTTTTTGGAAATTGTTGAATTACCCGACGGCAGAATTGTGTTGCGCCGCTCGGAAGAGGAGTCAGCTTTAGTCACCCTGGTTTTTTCAAGCGAGGCGCGTGATTTTTTAAAGGCCCGTTATATTGATATTGCTAAAGAAATGTTTCATGCCGGTTTACTGGCTGCAGGACATTTGGCTGAAGAAGAAGCGCTCAGTGAAACAGATGACGATGATTCTTCTGAGCATACCTTGCATTAATTGCTGCTATGACTGCTTATAGTTTGCTGGGCGCCAGTAAAGTGCGCCTGCCGGATCAGCCTTATGGGCTGCTTTTGGATTTTTTGGTTGAACAGTTTCCTACGATCAGCCGTGATATATGGCAGCAGCGCATGCAGGCCGGTAAAGTGCTGGATGCACAGCAGCACTGTTTGCTGCCGAGCGAGCCTTATCAGAGCGGCGGCTTGGTGTATTATTTTCGTGAAGTACCTGAGGAGACTAAGGTGCCCTTTACTGAACGCATTCTTTATCAAGATGAACATCTAGTTGCGGTTGATAAACCACACTTTTTACCGACTATGCCGGCCGGTCGCTACGTTGAAGAAACCGTTTTGCGGCGGTTAATGGTGCGCTTAGATAATCCTGATATTGTGCCGATTCATCGTCTCGATCGTTTAACCGCTGGGGTGCTATTGTTTTCAGTCAATCCCAGCAGTCGTGGTGCTTATCAACGTTTATTTCGTGAGCGTAAAGTGTTTAAGTGCTATGAAGCGCTGGCGCCCGCATTACCTGATCGTGAGTGGCCTTATCGGCATAGCAGTCGACTGGAGCCTGCGCAGCCGTTTTTCCGCATGCAAGAAGTCCCAGGTCTTGCCAACAGTGATACGGTGATTGAAGTGTGTGAGCAGTATGGTGCGTTGTGGCGTTATCGACTCTACCCTGTAACTGGGCGTAAGCATCAATTGCGTGTACACTTAGCTGCGCTAGGCGCGCCGATAGTCAATGATCCACTCTATCCGCATTTGCAAGAGATGGCTGCATATGATGATTACACGCAACCGCTTAAGCTCTTAGCAAAGCAGATCAGTTTTGTTGATCCGTTGAGCGGTATTTTGCGTAGTTTTAAAAGTAAACTAGACTTGTCGCTATAACTTAGCTAACAAGGGCTAGCCAGACGCCTATGAAAGTGTCTATACTATGCGCCGGCCAGATCGGCCACCGTTAAGGTTACTGCAATATCCCGAAGTACTGCTTCGACTGCTTGTCCTCAACAGGACTATCCTAGACGTTTTTTCTAAACAGCGTTCTCGCAAATACTCGCAAATAGGCTGCCAAAAGGGCGACCATTATGGTCTTTCACGGCGTGTGCAGCTTTCATGGGTCTTTGCGGATGCATATAAGGCATACCAATGACCCAAGAAATCGAAACTACCCCAGAAGTCGGAAATTTTTCCACCCTAGGTCTTCACCCTTCAGTGCTTGCAGCTATTACTGCAGTTGGTTACGAAGAGCCCTCCCCAATTCAAACACAGTCTATCCCGTTAATTATGGCTGGCCACGATATGATTGGCCAGGCACAAACCGGTACCGGTAAAACGGCTGCGTTTGCATTACCTATTTTGTCGCGTATTGATGCTAACCGTCGCGAAGCACAAGTGTTGGTGCTGGCACCGACCCGTGAGTTGGCCTTACAGGTGGCCACTGCATTTGAAAGCTTTGCAGCACAAATGCCAAGCGTGAATGTTGTCGCAATTTATGGTGGCGCGCCGATGGGCCCGCAACTGAAAGCAATCCGTAACGGTGCACAAGTGATTGTGGCGACCCCTGGTCGTTTAGTTGATCACCTGAGCCGTAACGGTGGTTTGCTCTCGACGATTAAATTCTTAGTCCTTGATGAAGCCGATGAGATGTTAAAACTTGGCTTTATGGATGACTTGGAAGTTATTTTCAATGCCATGCCTGATGATCGTCAGACCGTACTCTTTTCTGCGACCTTGCCCGCCTCGATTCGTGGCATTGCTGAAAAGCACTTGCGTCAACCGCAGCAAGTTAAAATTGCTAGCAAAACACAAACAGTCGCGCGTATTGATCAAGCTCACCTGATGGTACACGCCGATCAAAAAGTGAATGCTATTTTGCGTTTACTTGAAGTCGAAGACTTTGATGCAATGATCGGTTTTGTGCGTACCAAACAAGCCACTTTAGATATTGCAGCAGCACTTGAAGCCAAAGGCTACAAAGTTGCCGCACTCAATGGTGATATCGCGCAGAATCAACGTGAGCGCGTGATTGATTCATTAAAAGATGGTCGTTTAAATATTGTGATTGCCACTGACGTTGCGGCACGTGGTCTTGATGTACCGCGCATCACTCACGTATTCAATATTGATATGCCATACGACCCAGAGTCTTATGTGCACCGTATTGGTCGTACTGGCCGTGCTGGCCGTGATGGTCGTGCTTTATTGCTAGTGACTCCGCGTGAGCGTCGTATGTTGCAGGTGATTGAGCGTGTGACTGGTCAGAAAGTTGCAGAAATCTTATTGCCGGATGCTAAAGTTATTTTGCAAGCGCGTATCCGTCGTCTTACCCAAGACTTAACGCCGCGCGTAAAAGACAAAGAAAACCAAAATATCGAGTTACTGACTCATTTGACCACCGAGCTGAACTGTTCTGTTGAAGAGTTGGCGCTAGGCTTATTAGCAAAAACCACTGAAGGTCAGGCCTTTACTTTAGCCGGTGTTGAGCGTGAGCAGCCTGTAATGACTGCACGCAGTCGTGATGATCGCGCTCAGCGTGGTTCGCGTGACGGTGGTGGTCGCAGTGAAGGCGGTCGTGGTGAAGGACGTAGCGAATCACGTGGTGATCGAGGTGATCGTGGTGAAGGTGGACGCGAGCGTCGCGCACCACTAGCGCTGAGCGAAGGTAAAGTACGTTGCCGTACCGCGCTGGGTGTACGTGACGGTGTTGCTGCACGTAACTTACTGGGCGCGATCCTTAACGAAGGTGGTTTGTCTCGTGAAGCGATTGGCCGTATCCAAATTCGTGAAAGCTTCAGCCTGGTTGAATTGCCAGAAGAGGGTTTAGAAAGCTTGCTGGGTAAATTAAAAGATACCCGTGTTGCCGGTAAAGCATTGAAGCTGCGTCGCTATCGCGAAGATTAATACGCATGCTGAGCTAATCAGGCCTTGATCGTGATGGCTTAAAAAAAACCGATTCAACTGTAAAGTTGAGTCGGTTTTTTTGTTTAAGCGGGTATAAAAGTATACGCGCTAACGAGTAGGCCTACGCTGCTGTATTTAGCCCTACAGGCGCGCTCTGATGTCATCTATACTGTGCGTTTGCTCAGTGTTATGCGGTGCCTAAATGACGTTACGATTATGTATTTTAGAGGCTGATGATCTGCATCCAGCGATGCAGGATGCTTTTATTGGCTTTGGCCAGATGTTTAAACAGTTATTGGCCGCTCAAGCTGCCGATCTGGAATTTCAAGTATTTAATGTGCTGAGGGGTGAGTATCCGCAGTCTGATCAGCAATTTGATGCCTATCTGGTGACCGGCAGTAAGGCCGATTCTTTTGCCAATGATCCGTGGATTGTTACTTTTCGTGCTTATTTACGTGAGCGTTTTGAGCAGGGTGATGTGCTTATAGGGATTTGCTTTGGTCATCAGATTCTTGCCTTGGTGTTGGGCGGCGATACGCAGCGCTGCAGTAAAGGCTGGGGGCTGGGGGTGCATCGTTACCGTTTAGAATATAAGCCTGAATGGTTGCCTAGCACCGAGAATGAGTTTCAACTGTTGATCAGTCACCGTGATCAGGTCACTGCTTTGCCTGCAGGTGCTGCGTTATTAGCCAGTAGTGATTTTTGTGAAAATGCAGCTTTTGTCGTAGGGCGGCAGGTGTTGTGCTTTCAGGGGCATCCAGAGTTCACCTATGAGTTCTCTGAGGGGTTGCTGACATTACGCCAGTCTATGTATTGTCCGCAAGAGTACCAAACTGCTTGTCAGAGCTTAGCCAGTGCCCATGATGGTCAAATCGTTGCGCAATGGATGTTGTGCTTTATTCGTGCGGCGAAAAATGCGCGCAAGCAGTCTGCTGGCGCTGAGTTATCTTTGGCTGCACAAGGTGATTCTTTATGTTTGGATTAACCATGCCACAGTTCAGCATATATGCTGCGCCGTTATTGTTGGTCGTTATGCTTCTAGGCTTTGCTGTGCAACAGTTTGTTCGCGCGCAACGCTTGCAGCAACAGCTGACCGAGCAACAGGTCACGCTGCTGGCCGCGCAAGAGCAGTTGCACCGTCAAGATACTGATTTGCAGGTGTCAGGCAGCCAGCAAGATCAACTCTATGCGCAACTGCAACAGCGCCATGCAGACTATCAGCAGCTCAAAGCCGAGCACAGCGCCTTGCATGAACAGTTGTTGCAAGGGCGCGGCCTTGCGGACGCAGCGCAAGCCAGTTATCGTGAGCTTAAAGAGCAACAATTGCTGTGTGAGAACACCTCGGCAGAGCAGCGCGCGCTTTATCTTAAGTTGCAGCAGGAACATCAGCAGTTACAGCAAGAATTTGCCTCGTTGCGCGGCTTAAGTGCACAAAAAGAGCAGCATTTATTAGAGCAGCAGCAATTGCTTAAAGACAGTCGTGCGCAATTAAAATTAGAGTTTGAGCAGTTAGCAACGCAAATTTTTGAGGCGCGTGGCCAGTCGTTGACACAGAGTAGTCAGCAATCCCTAGAAGCGATGCTCAAACCTTTTCGCGAACAAATTGATGGGTTTCGGCAGAAGGTCGAAGATATTCATCATAAAGATGTGCAACAGCAAGCCTCCTTACAGCAACAACTCTTGCAGCTCAAAGAACTCAATCAGCAGATCACTCAAGAAGCCCATGAGTTAAGCAGTGCTTTGCGTGGCCAGAAAAAAACTCAAGGTAATTGGGGAGAGCTGATTTTAGAGAATGTGTTAGAGCGTGCCGGTTTGCAGCTGGGTAAAGATTTTGCCCGTGAGGTTAGCTTTACCACCAGTGAAGGGCGCAAGCGTCCAGATGCGATTGTGTATTTGCCGCAAAATAAACATTTAATTATTGATGCTAAGGTGTCGTTGAATGCCTATTTACGCTATGTCAATGCTGAGGATGAGACGCTACGTGCGCAAGCGCTGCTGGAGCATGTCAGTGCGTTTTCGGCGCGAGTAGCTGAGTTGGCCGAGCGCGATTATGCCGCTTTGCCAGGTCTGAATACGCCGGATATGGTGTTTATGTTTGTGCCCATTGAGTCGGCTTTTGCCGATGCGATGCGCGCTGATGATGGTTTGTTGCAGCGTGCCATTGAGCAAAATATTTTAATTGCCACGCCCAGTACCTTGTTGGCCAGTTTAACCATTGTGCGGCAATTGTGGCGCTTTGAAGAGCAAAGTCGCAGTACTGCCGAGTTGGCTGAACGTGCCGCTAAAGTCTACGATAAGTTACGTATCTTTCTTGGCAGTATGGATGGCATCGGTAATAGCTTGGATCGAGCGCAAGAGGCCTACCGTAAAGCCTGTGATCAGCTGGTCAATGGGCGAGGTAACTTAATTAAGCAGGCCAGTGATTTTCAACAGCTGGGTGTGTCGGTTAAGACTGAGATTGCTGAGCAGTGGCAAGATCGTGCCCGCCTTGAGCTCAGTCATAACCTTGACAATGAAGCGACTGATTAAGCCTGTAAATGTTTTAGCAGCTGTTGCACCACCTGTGTGGAATGCGCCTTATGCTGTTGTTCCAGCTCATTGAGCAGTTGCATAAAGGTTTTCTTTTCTGCACTGCTGAGTTCACGCCATGCATCATGGGTAGGGATATGCTCAGTAGCGCTAAAGACGCTTTGTAATACTTGATAGTCAGGGTGCATTGCCATTTCAGAGTCGTAATGATCCAAAATGACTTTAATGCGAATGCAGCCTTCAGCCCAAGGCATTTGTTCACTTAAAAAGCCGTTGGCCAAGACCATTAAATCATCGCGACGCTGCTGCTTTTGTTCGCTGCTACGCTGCCTGCGTTGCTGTTCGGCTTGCCAGACCTTACGCCATAAAACCGTGGCGTAGGCGGCTAAGCCTAAAATGCAAGCAGCGGCGACAAGCAGCCAGATATTTGAGAACGTTTGCACATTAAGCGCCGTGACACTTTTTGTATTTTTTTTGACTGCCGCATGGGCATGGATCGTTACGGCCAATGGCTTTTAACGGATTGCGCACGGGTTCATGCTGGCTATGATTACAATCTGGGCCGTGTACGTGGGGTTGTTGTACCGGCTCGTGATGATGGTGTTGGCAGTCGGGGCCGTGGACGTGTTCTGTAGAGGACATAACAATTACTCGCGAATATAGTCGCCGGGAATGATATCACCGTGACGTAGGATATTGATTTTTTTGCTGAACAAAAGTCCAGTTTTTACATCAGCATGTAGGGCGTAATGAATCGGCTGATCAGGTTTTTCTAACATACGCACCACAACTTTCATATGTCGCCACAGATTAGTGTGCACAGGCATTTTAAAGTAGGCATGTCCGTTGGCTGGTACGGTGATCCATTGGCTATTGCTGCCACTGGCAAGCGGCGTGTTATTGAGCAGAATCCGGTAGTTCATACCACGCATTGGCAGACTTTGTGAGTTGGGGTTGTCTACACGAAAGTGTAAAATAAATTGTTGCTCAAGTAATCTAGCATGCACCAGTTCAACATCGACTAATTGTACATCAGGTTTTTTAAAACTGCTGCTGACCCAAGTAGAGCAGCCGCTAACTGAGCTCAATAGCGCTAAGAGCACCAACAGTGCAGATGTTTTTTTTATAGTTGCCAAATTGCTCATTGATTAGCTCCAAATCTTGCCGCAGTGTATCAAGCAAATGTTGGTCGTGGTAAATAAGACATGCACAGTGCCTGTTTACATAAGATATATCAATTACATTGCTGGATGAATCATGGATCATCGAGGGTTGAATATGCAACAGTTCGAAATTGCTTTTTCCGGGCAAATACACCCAGGGGCTGAACTAGAGCAGGTGAAAGCCGACATCGCCCGCCTGTTTCAAGCCGATGCGGCATTGCTGGAGAGACTTTTTTCCGGTCAGCGTGTGGTACTGAAGAAGGGGTTGGATGCCGCTGGTGTGGCAAAATACCACGCGGCTTTTCAGCATGTAGGCGCGGTATTGCAGGTGCGTGATTTGTATGCCGAGCCTGAGGAGGAGATCATTCCGGGCTTGCCTGCTGAGGAATCGTCACAATCTACGCCCACATTGCCCTATGCGGCAGGTTATGCGCTGTTGCAGGTCACGCCGCGTGATGAATATATGGCGGCCTTTCGTAATGTGCAGGCCCCGGATTTTGGCATCGCGCCGTTGGGTGATGATTTACAGACAACGCCCGAGGAGGTCGCTGCGCCTGATATGGACTTGTCCGCATTTAGCCTTGCGCCAGTGGGCAGTGAGATGGGTCAGCTCGCGCGTCCAGCACCGGTTGCGCTGCCCGATACATCCCATCTTAAATTGCTGGATAAATAGGCCTAGCGGTTTTAGCTGGGCTACTCTAAAAATAAGGCGCACAGCATTTTTTAAACTTTAAACCGCTTGCACAAGGGCAAGGCGCATTACGTTCTGCTCGTAGCGGCGCAGTAGGGTCATAAAAAAACCAACGCTCAGCAGGCTTAATAAATAAAGAAGTTTCTTGATGCTGTTGGCGACCGTGCTCGTCTTGCCAATGCGCAATAAACTCAACAGTGGCATGGCGTTGATCTTGCGCGAGTGTTTCTGCGATAACCTCTAATCCTAACCATTGACTGTTTTGACTCCACTGGGCAATTGCCGCCATATCCAGGTGTGCCTGCTGGGCAGGGAGACTGGTGCTTTTTATAAACTCAATGTGCTGGGTTGCATAGGCGCTGTAACGTGCGCGCATTAAGGCTTGGGCGCTGCTTGCCAGTGCACCTAAATGGTAGCGGCCGCAGCAGTCGTGTAAGGCCCTATTAGGGTTGCAAGGGCAGGGTCTCGTCTCAGTCATAAGTAATCCGTAGAGCACAAAGCGTATAAACAGACTATTATACGTTTTTAGATGGGTACTGAACAAACATACAGTCCAAAAAAAGTGGATGCAACATGCTCAGCGATGAATTAAAAAACACTATCCAAAGCGCTTATACACGCTTTTTGGATGCCAAGGGGCTTAAGGCGCGCTACGGCCAACGCTTGATGATTGCTGAAGTGGCGAAAGCCTTGGGCGATATCGCGGTGGACGACGAGGGTAAACGCACAGGTGATCCTGTTGTCGTAGCGATTGAAGCAGGCACGGGAACCGGAAAAACTGTGGCCTATAGCCTAGCGGCTATTCCTGCTGCGCGAGCGGCCGGCAAACGTTTGGTGATTGCCACGGCGACCGTGGCGTTGCAAGAGCAAATTGTTGATAAAGATTTGCCCGATATTATTAAAAACAGCGGTTTGAATTTTAGTTACGCCTTAGCTAAAGGCCGTGGTCGCTACTTATGCTTATCCAAACTGGATGCGTTATCCCAGCATGGTGAAGCTGAACAGGCCACTGCGCAGATGTTTGCCGATGATGGTTTTCATATTGAAGTGGACAGCGACAGCGAAAAACTCTTCACTGAGATGATCAATAAGCTCGGCAGCAATCGTTGGGATGGTGATCGTGATAGTTGGCCGCAGGTACTTGAAGATATCACCTGGTCGCGGGTGACCACTGATCATACGCAGTGCACCGGCCGTCATTGTGGCAATTTTCAGCAGTGCGCTTTTTATAAGGCCCGTGAAGGCATGACCAAAGTGGATGTGATCGTCACGAACCACGATATGGTCTTGGCTGATTTGGCCTTGGGTGGCGGTGCGGTGCTGCCTGATCCGCGGGAAACCATTTATGTGTTTGATGAAGGCCATCATTTACCTGACAAAGCCATTGGCCACTTTGCGCATTTTACGCGCCTGCGCTCAACTGCGGACTGGCTGCTGCAAGTCGATAAAAACCTAACGCGCTTACTGGCACAAAACCCTTTGCCGGGGGAGCTTGGCCGATTACTTGAGCCGGTGCCGTCAATGGCAAAGAGCTTGCGTACGCAAATGCAGTTTATGTTTACCTTGTGTGAGCAGTTGGCTGAGTTTCGGCCCAATAATGATCCTGATAGCTATGAGAAGCCACGTTACCGTTTTGTCGGTGGCGTGATTCCCGTAGAGTTAAGAGAGTTGGGTGTTGAACTGAAAAAAGAATTCGTTAAGTTGACCGATATTTTTAGCCGGGTCACTGAATTGCTAAAAAAAGCTATGGATGGCGAGCCGGGCTTAAATCTAGCCAGTCACCAGGCCGAAGAATGGTACCCACTCTTTGGTAGTCTTTTAGCGCGCGCAGAAAATAATCAAGAGTTATGGTTGGCCTTTACTGCAGAAGACCCTGAGAAAAGCCCTCCGATGGCACGTTGGTTGTCCTTAGCCGATGCTGGGGCTGCCTTTGATATTGAAGTGAATGCCAGTCCTATTTTGGCCGCAGAAACCTTGCGCCGGCATTTATGGAATGTCGCGCATGGCGCCTTGATCACTTCGGCTACTTTAACCGCACTGGGTAGCTTTGACCGCTTTAATATGCGTGCTGGCTTACCCTTTGAGTCGAAAAAAGCTGTGGTGCCCAGTCCCTTTAAGTATGCTGAAGCTGGCGTATTGCGGGTGCCTGATTTGCGTGCTGATCCGCGTAATGCTGATGCGCATACGCAGGCTATTATTCGTGAGTTACCAGCAATCGTAGCGGGTGCGCAAGGCAGTCTGGTGCTGTTTTCTTCGCGGCGACAAATGCAGGATGTGTTTGCTGGTGTGGATGCCGAATGGCGCAAGCGCATCTTGATTCAGGGTGGTTTATCGCGTCAAGAAACCTTAGTGAAGCATAAAGCGCAGATTGATAAAGGTCAGGTCAGCGTATTATTTGGCTTGGCCAGTTTTGCCGAGGGTATCGACTTGCCAGGGGCTTATTGCCAGCATGTGGTGATCGCTAAAATACCTTTTGCCGTGCCGGATGATCCGGTAGAGGCTGCTTTGTCGGAGTGGATTGAGGCGCGTGGTGGTAATCCCTTTATGGAAATTGCCGTGCCTGATGCGTCCTTGCGTTTAATTCAGGCCTGCGGGCGCTTACTGCGTAATGAGCAAGATACCGGTAGTGTGACCTTGCTCGATCGCCGCTTAGTCACGCAGCGCTATGGCAAGGCTATTTTAAATTCATTGCCCCCATTTCGACGTGAAATTGACTAAAAATCTACAGTGATAAATAGAGGTCAGTATGCATATTGATGGCGTTAGTGACAGTGCATTTTCGAGCGTGCTCGATGTGTTTACGCAACTATTAGAAGATCCCGAGCAACGCGGCGCGGCCTTATGTGTGCAAGTTGCCGGTGAAACGGTGATGGATCTATGGGGTGGGGTGATTGACCGCCACGGCGAACAGCTCTGGCAGCGCGATACCTTGGTCAATATTTTTTCCAGCGGAAAGCCGGTTGCTGCCGTATTACTGCTGCAACTGGTCGCTGAAGGGCGCCTGCAGTTGGATGTGCCGCTGGCTGACTATTGGCCAGAATTTGCCGCGCAGGGTAAACAGCACATTACCTTGCGCCAGGTACTCAGTCATCAAGCGGGGCTGCCGGCCGTGCTGGAGCCGCTCGCCGCTGAAGCATTGTATGATTGGTCGCGAATGATTAGCGCCGTGCAAAATACCCCGCCGTGGTGGACGCCCGGTAGTGCGCACGGTTATGCGCCAATGACGTATGGCTGGCTGGTCGGGGAGTTGATTCGTCGTATTGAAGGTTGTGAGCCGGGAGAGGCGATCGCGCGGCGGATTGCACAGCCGTTACAGTTGGAGTTGTATCTGGGCCTGACAGACCAGCAATTACCGCGAGTGGGTGATGTGATGCGCATGAAGGCTGGTGTCTCTGATCCGACATCCGTGCGTTTAATGCAGAGTATGGGTCACAACCCGCGGGGCATGACAGCTAAAGCCTTTGCCAATCCACCGTCGATGATGACCAGTACCAATAAACTTGAGTGGCGGCGTATGCAGCAGCCAGCAGCCAATGCGCACAGCACCGCGCGCGGTTTAGCAGGGTTTTATACGGGCTTATTGCAAGGTCAATTACTGGATGGCGAGATGCTTCGCGAGATGTTGACTGAGCAGAGTGAGGGGATGGATTTAACCTTATTGACCCATACCCGCTTTGGTTTAGGTTGTATGTTGGAGCAGGCGGATCAGTTGCCGGCCAGCTATGCATTAGGCGCGCGCAGCTTTGGTCATCCGGGTGCTGGCGGTACTTTGGGGTGTGCTGACCCTGAGCGTGAGGTGAGTGTCGCTTTTATTACCAATAGTCTCGGTGCTAGCGTGTTGATGGATCCGCGTGCGCAAAAAATTAATGCAATGTTGAAAAAATGTTTGTAAGACCTGTTTTATCTGCCGCGCTCAGATGCGGCAGATAAAACAGTATAGCAGTGCTGTAGTTGTTACTTTTCTGCTTGTTGGCAGGCTTGTAAGGTGTTTTCTAGCAAGCAGGCGCGGGTCATCGGGCCAACACCACCTGGCACAGGGGTAATCCATGCGGCGCGCTTAACGGCCTCGGCAAAGCCAACATCACCAATCAGTTGACCATTGTCTTGGCGATTAATACCGACATCAATCACCACTGCGCCCGGTTTAATCCATTCACCTTTAACTAGGTTAGGAATGCCAACGGCCACTACCACCAGGTCTGCACGGCGTACATGCTCTTCTAGGTTTGTAGTGAAGCGGTGGGTGATCGTCGTGGTGCAGCCTGCCAGCAGCAGCTCCAGCGCCATGGGTCGGCCGACAATATTTGATGCGCCAACAATCACAGCATCTAAGCCATGCAAATCAACACCTGTGTGTTCAAGCAGGGTCATGATGCCTTTTGGCGTGCATGAGCGTAGCAGAGGCATGCGTTGAGCTAAACGGCCTACGTTATAGGGGTGGAAACCGTCGACATCTTTATAGGGGTTGATGCGCTCAAGTAATAGCGATGAATCTAAATGCTTAGGCAGTGGCAGTTGTACCAAAATACCATCGACCGTGTCGTCAGCATTAAGGGTGTCGATTAAGCTCAGTAGTTCTTCTTGCGTGGTCGTGGCGGATAAGTCATAGGCTTGTGATTGAAAACCCACTTGTTCACAGTCTTTACGCTTATGCGCGACATAAACCTCAGAGGCAGGATCATTGCCGACTAGAATCACTGCTAAGCCTGGTGCACGCAAACCTTGGTTAAGGCGAGTCTGTACTTGTTGGGCGATAGTGTGTCGAATATCTGCGGCGATCTGTTTGCCGTCAATCAATTGTGCTGTCATGAGGTTATGAGCCATACTAATTTGAGTAAAAAAGATGGGTGCTATTCTCGCATGCTCGGCGGTAGGGGGCAAAGATGCTTGAGAGGTATTTTATGCTAATCACTATCTATTTGATTATTTTACAAATAAGGGTTGACGGTATCGGTTCTGCTCTGTAATATTTGCCCCGCTTACCCAGTACAGCCTGAAGCTGGATACGAAAGCTGATCAAGTCATATTGGACAGCAGAGAGCCTTGAAAGAGTCACTACCTAGTAGTTGATTACAACAAGCGCCCGTAGCTCAGTCGGATAGAGCACCCGCCTTCTAAGCGGGTGGTCGCAGGTTCGAATCCTGCCGGGCGCGCCATTAGGGCGAACGAAGTAAGTGTGTTAAAGTGACATGCAATATGGTGGGCGTAGCTCAGTCGGTAGAGCACGGGATTGTGATTCCCGGTGTCGTGGGTTCGAGACCCATCGTCCACCCCATATTTGGAAAATATAATGCTTTTAAAGCATTATACGTGAGCAAGAAGCGGACGTGGTGGAATTGGTAGACACACCAGATTTAGGTTCTGGCGCCGCGAGGTGTGAGAGTTCGAGTCTCTCTGTCCGCACCATATAAGGGTTTCACATAGACCCTATTAGTATCAAAGCCCCTTAATTGGGGCTTTTTTATGTCTGTCGTTTTATTTGCTACCCCTCAATATCAGCGCAGCCCTGCGCAATCTGTGCCCTAGTTTGTACCATGCCAGTTCGAGCAAGGTGCAAGGTACCTAAGCTTGCAAAACACTTTTTCTATTTCATACCTCTTAGGTCGCGCGAGCAGTGAGCAATAGCTGCTTGCATATCCATAAGCATCGTCACATAATCAATTAAGGATTAGGTAAACTATCGTTTGAGGATGTGCAAGTGACGATAATAAGACAGGTGTTTTTTGCTTTTGCGGCTGTACTGATCAGTACCTGCGCGGTTGCTCAAGAGCCGGTAACTGCTCAGGTCACGCGTGGATCTTTAGCCCGCAGTGCTGTGTATGAAGGGCATATTGAGGCGGTGACACAAACCTCTATAGCGGCGCAAGTAGCAGGGGTGATCGAACAGATTGCAGTGCGTGCCGGCGATCAAGTACGTGCTGGGCAAGTTTTAATGCAGATTGATGCAAGCCAAGCCAAACAGCAACAGGCTGCGATGACCGCGCAAGTGGATGCAGAGCGCGCTGAGTTGCATGCTTTAACCCAAGAGCTACAGCGACAAAAACAGCTATTTGCCAGAAACTACATCAGTAAAGCTGCTTTAGAGCGGGTTGAAGCTCAGCAGCGTGCGGCCGCAGCGCAGTTAAAAGCCCAACAGGCGCAAGCGCAAGCGGCGCAAGTCAACAGCGATTTTTTTGTGATTCGGGCACCCTATGATGGGCTGGTGATTGATGTCCCCGCGATGCAAGGCGAGATGGCCATGCCTGGGATGCCGTTGCTGTCGTTATTTAATCCAAAAGCCTTGCGTGTCAGTGTCGCGATTCCGCTGGCGGCCGCCGAGCAGATCAATCTTGCGAATAAAAACACTGCTGCGCTTCGTATCCTGTATCAGCAGCGCTTGTTAACTGTAGAGCAAATACAAGTGTTACCTACCGCTGATCGTGCCACCCATACCGTACGTTTGCGCATTGCTGTGGCTAACCCACAAGGTGATTTATTTCCCGGGCAGCCTGTTAAAGTTCAATTACTGCAATCTACCGTGGTTGGGCAGGATCAACGTTTATTTATTCCTAAAGCAGCAGTGATCCAGCGTGCTGAGCTGACTGCAGTCTATGTGCTTAGCGGGCAGCACAAAGCATTGTTAAGACAAGTGCGTTTAGGTGTGTCTGATCATGAATTTGTGGAAGTTCGCAGTGGTTTAGCTGAAGGTGAGTGGGTTCTGCTTGATCACCATGCCGTAAGTAAGGAGTAAGTATGCGACCTGTCTTAGGTGTTTCTGGCCGTGTTGCCGCAGCGTTTCAAACTGCGCAAATTACCCCTTTATTGGCTTTGTTGGCGTTATTGCTCGGTTTGTTTGCTATTTTGGTCACTCCGCAAGAAGAAGAGCCGCAAATCAATGTCACCATGGCCAACGTGATTATTCCGTTTCCAGGTGCTGCAGTGCGTGATGTGGTCAGTATGGTGACCACGCCTGCCGAGCAAGTGTTATCGCAAATGACCGGTGTTGAGCATGTGATGTCGGTTTCGCAGCCGGGTATGGCAGTACTGACGGTGCAATTTGCCGTGGGTGTGCCGCGCAATGATGCCTTGGTTTACCTGCACGATACCTTACGCTCCAATGAACAATGGCTGCCTAGAGATTTTGGTGTATTAGCGCCGATTACTCGGCCTATGGGGATTGATGATGTACCTATTGTCGCGCTGACCCTGTATAGCACTGCCGAGGATAGTGGTGCCTACGATTTAGAGCGCATCGCGCACAGTATTGAAGTTGAGATTAAGCGTGTGCCGGGTACCCGTGAAGTACGCAGTATTGGTGGTCCTGGGCGTGCGGTACGCATTGATCTTCAGCCCGAGCGCTTAAGTGCGCTGGGGCTGACTGTCAATGATCTGCGCACCACCTTGCAGTCAGCTAATCTAGGCTTGCCCGTGGGCAATCTTATTCGCGGCAACACTCAGGTGCAGATTGATGCAGGTGGCTTTTTAAGTGATGCGCAGGACGTAGCTGAACTGGTGGTGGCGGTTCGGGATGGACGTGCTATTTATTTAAGCGATGTCGCCACTGTCAGTGATGGACCGTTACAACCGAGTAATTCAGTGCGTTTTGGTAGCGTGGGTGAAGCGGGGCAAGAGTATCCCGCAATCACTTTAACTGTGACGAAAAAGCCCGGTGAAAATGCTATTGATGTGTCTAATGCAGTGATGCAGCGTGTGGCTGAGCTGCAAAATACCCTGATTCCCGATGGCGTTGAAGTGGTCGAAACCCGTGACTACGGCGCTACAGCCAATGAAAAAGCCCGTCAACTGATTCAGAAATTGATTTTTGCCACCCTATCAGTGGTGGCTTTAGTGTTTTTTGCGCTGGGGCGCCGTGAGGCAGCCATTCTTGGTGTGGCGGTCGGTTTAACTTTAGCAGCTACTTTATTTGCCTCGTGGGCATGGGGCTTTACCCTCAATCGCGTGTCGTTATTTGCCTTGATTTTCTCCATTGGTATTTTGGTCGATGATGCGATTGTCGTGGTAGAAAATATTCACCGACATCAAAGTTTGCACCCTGAGAAAAGCCTGACAGAAATTATTCCATTTGCGGTGGATGAGGTCGGTGGTCCAACAATTTTAGCCACTTTCACCGTGATTGCTGCTTTATTACCCATGGCCTTTGTCAGTGGTCTAATGGGTCCCTATATGAGTCCGATTCCGATTAATGCCAGTATGGGGATGGTGCTGTCATTGGCGATTGCCTTTACTTTAACGCCTTGGTTGGCACGCTTATGGTTGCGGCATAAAGTGCCGGCACAACTTGAACTGAGCGCAAATAAACCTGCGCGATTGCCAGCCTTGTTAAGCCGTTTATTTGAAGGTATTTTCAAACCCTTTTTAGATCCACAGCGCGGCACGCTCAATCGCTTTTTCTTAGGACTGGGAGTCATGGCGCTTATTGGTTTGTCGATGCTGCTGCCGGTGTCTGGCTTAGTGCTGTTGAAAATGCTGCCGTTTGATAATAAGTCAGAGTTTCAAATTATCCTAGATATGCCGGCTGGCACACCCTTAGAGCAAACTTCGGCTGTATTGGGTGAGTTGGGTGCTTACTTAGCGACAGTGCCAGAAGTCATCCATTATCAAGCCTATGCTGGCACGGCTGCGCCGATTAATTTTAATGGCTTGGTGCGCCAGTATTACTTGCGCAGCAACAGTGAAAGCGGTGATATCCAAGTCAACTTGGTTGATAAGGCGCACCGCTCAGAGCAAAGTCATGCGATTGCTACACGTTTGCGCCCAGCCTTGCAGGCGATCGGTCAACGTTTCAATGCCAATCTGAAGGTGGTGGAAGTGCCGCCGGGTCCGCCGGTACATGCGCCGGTGGTGGCGGAGATTTATGGGCCAACGGCTGAAGGACGACAGCAGGTGGGTGATGCAGTGCGTGCGGTGTTTGCTGAGGTTGAGGGGATGGTCGATATTGATGACAGTGCAATTGCTGATGCGCCACGTAAGCTGTTATTGATTGATCGGCAAAAAGCTAGCCAATTGGGGGTGGCTCAGGCTGATATCGTTACCACCTTGCGTGCTGGGCTGCAGGGGGAGGCGGCGACCTGGTTGCATGATGGCAGCAAGTATCCAACGTCGGCCTATATTCAGTTAAGTCCAGAGTTACAGGGTGATTTAGCCACGCTGCTGCAGCTTAAGGTGCGCACTGCGCAGAATACCTTGGTGGCGATTGCTGAACTGGTGACGATTTCAGATACTCAGCAGGAGCAGCCCATTCACCATAAAGATTTACTGCCCGTGCATTATGTGACCGCGGATATGGCGGGCGCGGTGGACAGTCCCTTGTATGGGGTGTTTGCTGCACGCGCTGCGTTGCAGGAGATTGTTACGCCAGCCGGTACGCCAATTGATGAGTACTTTATTAATCAGCCACAAGATCCCTATCGCAACTATGCGCTGAAATGGGATGGTGAGTGGCAGATCACCTATGAGACCTTCCGTGATATGGGCGCCGCCTATGCGGTTGGTATCTTGTTGATTTATTTACTGGTGGTGGCGCACTTCTCCTCGTATTTAACGCCTTTAGTGATTATGGCGCCGATTCCATTGACCATTATCGGGGTATTGCCTGGGCATGCATTGCTCGGTGCGCAATTCACCGCGACCAGCATGATTGGCATGATCGCTCTGGCTGGAATTATTGTGCGTAACTCGATCTTGCTGGTGGACTTTATTAATTTAGAGGTCAGAGCCGGTCGCTCGCTGGAACAGGCAGTGATTAACTCAGCAATTACCCGCGCGCAACCCATTGTCTTAACCGGTTTGGCCGCGATGCTCGGTGCCTTCTTTATTTTAGATGACCCGATCTTTAATGGTTTAGCTATTTCACTGATCTTTGGTGTGCTGGTTTCGACCGTACTGACCTTAGTGGTGATTCCATTGCTGTATTACGCAGCCTATCGCAATAAACTTTATAAACTTCAGCAACAAGGAGAAAAGTCATGACGTCATGGCAAGTGGTGCGCGTAGTCGCAGGTCTTTTTATTGTGTTATCGATCCTTTTGGGTGCACCCTCTAGTCCGCTGTTTATCAGTGAGTGGTGGTTGGCTTTCACCTTGTTTGTGGGGGTAAATATCTTGCAGAGTGGTTTAACCAAGTGGTGCTTGATGGAAACGCTGCTGCGCAAAATTGGCATTAAACCGGGTTGTTAAGGAGTTGCTAGCCATGCCTCAATTGATCTGCAAGCCTAAACGTTATCTGTTTGCTAGCCTGTTACTGGGTGTGCTGTGGCACAGCGTCAGCGTTGCTCAGCCGATGGACTTAGTTGACACGTGGCGTTTAGCGCAGGGCCATGATCCCGAGTACCGCGCTGAGCAAGCAGCGGTTGAGGCTGGCGGTGAGCAGCGGCATCAGGCACGTAGCTTGTGGCTGCCCAGCGTTGCTGCAACGGCGACAGCAGGGCGCGCCGGGCGTACCTCAAGTACACAAGGTGCCGAGTTTATTACGCCAACTATGACTTCAGAAGATGTGGAGTTTAATACCTCTATTGGTGGTGGCGATCTATACAATTACGGTATTGGTGTTAAGCAGCCGTTGTTAGATCGAGCACGTTTAGCGCAAAGTCGTCAATTAAGGCTTGCCGCTGAAGTGGCTGATTTACAGTGGCAATCAGCACAGCAAAACTTAATACTAAACGTGGCACAACGCTATTTTTCAGTGCTGCTGGCACGTGAAAAAGTGCACTTTTTAACCCAGCAGAAAACACAGGTTGATTTACTGCAACAAGAAACCCAAACCCGTTTTGAGTTAGGTGATCGTCCCGTAACGGACACTTATGAAGCGCTGGCACATGCGCAAGGTTTGCAGGCGCAGTTGCTTGCGGCGCAGATGCAGGTTGATTTAGCGGTGGCTGATTTCACTGATCTGACCAGACAGGCGCCGCAACACTTACTTAGCTTGCCGTTGCGCGACCCTTTACCCGCGCCAGAAATGAATCCGCTAAGTGAATGGCTAAACGATGTCGTACAGCTTAATCCATTGCTGCGGATGCATGATAAGGGTGTCAGTATTGCTGCCGAGCAAGTGGCGCAGTACTCGAGTTGGAGTAGCCTAACAGTGGATTTGGTGGGGCGCTTAGGCTACGAAAAGCTCGATGGCAGCGGTGATTACGGCGCAGCGTTAAATAAAACCGATGAGTGGATGATCGGCGTGCAGCTCAATGTGCCTATCTTTACCGGTGGTTACCGCAGCTCTAAACATCGAGAGGCCTTGCACTTACAGGATCAAAAGCGTGCTCAAGGTGATCTGCTACGTCAGCAGATTAAACAGCAAACGCGCGCCGCATGGCTCGGCGTGCAGGTCAGTGGGCAGCAAGTCAGTGCATTACAAAAGGCGTTAAAGGCCAGTCAAGAGCGCTTATCTGCGACGCGTTTAGGGCATGAACTCGGTGATAACACCACCTTAGAGCGTTTAGATGCGGAAAATAAAGTGGCGCAGGTACAGCTGGAACTTTTAGATGCCAAAGTGTCTCTGATTATTCATCAGCTACACTTAGCCGCATTGGTTGGTGGGCTCGATGAGAAGCATTTATTGCAGGCCAATAGCTATTTACAAGCGCTTTAACAATATAAAATTCTCTCTCGATCATGGCGTGACCGACTCAACCCGCTTTAAGTGGTTTTTTTGCGGCTGGCGAGGGCTATTTAGTTCTTATGCTTTTAATCAATTTTGTCCTGGCCGCTAGGCTTTAGACTGATGCTCTAGCCCGCACTGTGATGATCTGCAGCGCGGCCAGATAAAAGCTTAGCAAGTTAGGTTCGATAGATTGCAGAGGTGGGGAGAAAGCACTATGTTTGCTGAGCATTATCTGCTGATAAAAAATATTCATATGGGTTTGGCGCTGCTCAGCGGCAGCTTGTTTGTTATGCGCGGCTTGTGGGTTTTATTAGCTAGTCGCGCGACTGATTGGCAAAAAAAAGTAAACCGCCTCAGTTATATGATTGATAGCTGCCTGCTATTGGCTGCGTTTTTATTGTTAATGATTTTAGATTACGCACCTTTGTCAGCCGCCTGGTTGCAAGTTAAATTGATTTTGCTGGTGCTGTATGTGGTCTTTGGGCTCTTTGCTTTTCGCAATACTTACAGTTTACCTGTGCGTTGGTTGGCGTATGCTACGGCCTTACTGTGCTTTGCTGGGATGTACTACTCAGCGCGCTTGCATCAACCACTTGCTGGGCTGTTGAGTTGATGGCGCAGGTACAAGTCTTTGTAAATGCTTTGTAAATGCCTGCCGCGAGGGCGGCACAGCTGTGTATAATCGCGCCTCATGGGAGTGTCAGTAGAGCAGTAAAGCTGCTCTGTGGGTTGACCTAAACTTTTTCGCAAGGCGATGTGTTTGTGACCGATGCTTATCTTGAAACTGTTAACTTGGCCTGTGAACGTGATTGGCGACTGCTATTTGAGCACTTACACGTCAGTGTGAAGCCCAAGGATATGCTGCAAGTCAGCGGTCCCAATGGCAGCGGTAAAACCAGCTTATTGCGCTTAATGGCGGGCTTAATGCGCCCGACCACGGGTGAGGTATTGATCAATGGGGTCAGTATCCATCAGCAACGTCATGAGTTGACCGCGAATTTGCTTTGGCTTGGCCATGCGGCTGGTATTAAAGGTTTACTGACTGCAGAAGAAAACCTGATGTGGTTAGCGGCGTTGCATCATGGCGCCACGCGTGAGCAGATTGGGCAGGCATTAGCCGCAGTGGGCTTAGCCGGCTTTGAAGATGTAGCCTGCCATACCTTATCGGCAGGGCAGCAGCGCCGGGTTGCTTTAGCGCGTTTGTATTTGGATGCCCCTGCATTGTGGATCCTTGATGAACCCTTTACCGCACTGGATAAGCAAGCCGTAACCCAGTTAGAGCTGCATTTAGCCCAGCACTGCAATAAGGGTGGCATGGTTATTTTAACCACACATCACCCGTTACAAAACGTTCCCAGTACCTTTCGTGAACTTGATTTAGGGCAGGCAGCTGTATGAGTAATGTTTTTACGCTGATGTTGCTGCGTGAGACACGTCTAATGTTTCGCCGTCCAGCCGAGTTGGTCAATCCGCTTGTGTTTTTTGCCATTGTGATCGCTTTATTTCCATTGGCGGTTGGGCCTGAGTCGCAGTTGTTACAAACTTTGTCACCGGGCTTGTTATGGGTGGCTGCATTGCTGGCGGTGTTGTTATCATTGGATGGTTTATTTCGCAGTGATTTTGAGGATGGCTCGTTAGAGCAATGGGTCGTTTCGCCACACCCCCTGGTGGTGCTGGTTCTTGCTAAGGTACTGGCGCACTGGCTGTATTGCGGTTTGGCTTTGGTGATGTTGTCCCCCGTGTTGGCCTTGATGCTGGGCATGCCAATCGATCGTATTCCAACCTTGCTCTTGTCATTGTTACTGGGTACACCAGTCTTGAGTTTACTTGGTGCTGTCGGTGCAGCCTTAACTGTCGGCTTAAAACGCGGTGGGATATTATTAGCCTTATTGATTTTGCCACTTTATATACCGGTGCTGATTTTAGGCAGCGGAGTGATTCAAGCTGCGTTACAGGGGTTGCCGACCTCTGGTTATTTATTGTGGATGGCCAGCTTGACCATGTTAACCGTTACTCTGGCACCTTTTGCGGTTGCTGCAGGCTTACGCATTAGTGTGGGTGAGTAATAAACAAACGAATGAAATAATTTGTATGTGTGACAATAGCGTCGATAATAAACGCGCAACGCGGTCATACACTGCACAACTGATCTTGAATAATTGTGAGTATTTCGATGAATTGGACGTGGTTTCACAAGCTGGGCTCGCCCAAGTGGTTTTACGAAATAAGCGGGCGCTGGTTGCCGTGGCTTAGCATCAGTGCCGCCTTGTTGATCTTAGTTGGGGCTGTTATGGGCTTGGCCTATGCGCCGCCTGATTATCAGCAAGGCAACAGTTTTAGGATTATCTATATCCATGTCCCTGCTGCTTTTTTAGCACAGTCGACCTATATTTCGTTGGCGATTGCCGGCTTGGTTGGCTTGGTCTGGAAGATGAAAATTGCTGATGTGGCGCTACAACAAGCAGCACCCATTGGCGCCTGGATGACCGTTATTGCGTTGATCACCGGTGCGGTATGGGGCAAGCCGACCTGGGGTGCGTGGTGGGTTTGGGATGCGCGATTGACTGCGATGTTGATTTTATTGTTTTTATACTTTGGCATTATTGCCCTAGGCCATGCGATTACTAACCGAGAAAGCTCAGCAAAAGCCTGTGCTATTCTGGCGATTGTCGGTGTTGTTAATATTCCCATCATCAAGTACTCGGTAGACTGGTGGAATACCTTGCACCAGCCTGCGACGTTTACCATTACTGAAAAGCCGGCGATGCCGATGGAAATGTGGTTGCCGCTGCTGATTATGACGATTGGCTTTTATTGTTTTTTCGCCGCTGTATTGCTGATGCGGATGCGCTTAGAAGTGTTGCGTCGTGAATCGCGCACGCGCTGGGCGCAAGCTGAAGTGGCACGGCAGATCGGGAGCAAAGCATGAATTTTAATTCGTTTTCTGAATTTTTAGCGATGGGTCATCATGGTGTCTATGTGTGGTCATCCTATGGCATTAGTTTTGCAATTTTACTGTTGAATGTGGTTTTGCCGTTATTGGCCCGTCAACGTTATTTAAAGAATGAGGCGCGTCGGTTGCGTCGGGAGGCTCAACAGTGAATCCAGTTCGTAAAAAGCGTTTAATTATAATTGTCGCCATTTTATTGGGTGTGGCTGCGACTCTTGCGCTCGGTCTGAGCGCTTTACAGCAAAATATCAATTTGTTTTATACCCCAACACAAATTGCTAATGGTGAAGCACCACAAGGTGCGCGCATTCGTGCTGGTGGCTTGGTTAAAGAAGGCTCATTGACTCGCAGTGAAGACTCGTTGACAGTTGATTTTGTCGTAACGGATGGTGATGCGGATACCGGTATTCAATACCGCGGTATCCTGCCTGACTTGTTCCGTGAGGGGCAGGGTATTGTTGCTTTAGGCCGTTTAAATGAGCAGGGCGTATTAATTGCTGATGAAGTGCTGGCCAAGCACGATGAAAACTATATGCCACCAGAAGTGAGCAGCGCCTTAGAAAAAACGGGCATGCTAAAACATTATGAAGATGGTCAGAAGGAAGCAAATAAATGAGCAATGCGGCGTTGTTTGTGCCGGAGTTGGGTCAGTTAGCGATGATCCTTGCGTTATGCTTTGCTGTTGTGCAGTCTTTTTTCCCTTTAGTGGGTGCATGGCGTGGCGATCATAAATGGATGAGCTTAGGGCAGCCTGCGGCTTGGGGGCAGTTTCTGTTTTTGCTGTTTGCTTTCGGCTGCTTAACCTGGTCATTTGTGACCGATGATTTCTCGGTGGCTTACACCGCGTCGAACTCCAATAGTGCCTTACCTTGGTATTACAAGTTCAGCGCAGTATGGGGTGCGCATGAAGGCTCTCTACTGTTATGGGCATTGATTTTATCAGGATGGACCTTTGCCGTAGCGATTTTTTCACGCCAGTTGCCTGAAGAAATGCTGGCGCGGGTGCTCGCCGTAATGGGGCTGGTCAGCGTCGGTTTCTTGCTGTTTTTGATTGAAACCTCCAACCCCTTTGAACGCCTACTGCCACAGATGCCACTGGACGGTCGCGACCTTAACCCCTTGTTGCAAGACTTTGGTTTAGTGGTGCATCCACCGATGCTGTATATGGGTTATGTAGGTTTTTCCGTAGCTTTTGCTTTCGCCATTGCTGCACTGCTCGGCGGTAAGCTTGATGCCGCTTGGGCGCGTTGGTCACGTCCATGGACATTAGTCGCTTGGGCGTTTTTAGGTATAGGTATTGCGCTAGGTTCATGGTGGGCGTACTACGAATTAGGCTGGGGCGGCTGGTGGTTCTGGGATCCGGTAGAGAACGCATCCTTTATGCCATGGTTGGTCGGCACAGCGCTGATTCACTCCTTAGCGGTGACAGAAAAACGCGGTGTATTCAAAAATTGGACGGTATTGCTGGCCATTGCTGCATTCTCGCTCAGCTTGTTAGGTACCTTCTTGGTCCGTTCCGGCGTACTCACCTCAGTGCATGCCTTTGCAGCTGACCCTGAGCGTGGCGTATTTATCTTAGTCTTCTTGCTGATTGTTGTGGGTGCCTCGCTCACTTTGTTTGTGATGCGAGCGCCGACAGTGAAAAGTAAAGTGGGCTTTGGCTTTTGGTCGAGAGAGACGTTGTTGCTAATTAATAATATTATTTTAGTGGTAGCTACCGCGATGGTGTTATTGGGTACCTTGTATCCATTGATTCTAGATTCTTTAACCGGTGCTAAGTTGTCGGTTGGCCCACCGTATTTCAATGCATTATTTGTGCCCTTGATGGCTATTTTAATGTTGGCCATGGGTGTTGGCGTAATTAGCCGCTGGAAAAACACACCGCTGCAATGGTTGGTTAAAATGCTGGGCCCAGTGCTGGTGCTCAGCGTGGTATTAAGCGGTATTGGTAGCGTGCTGTATCGCGACTTTAATATTGCAGTGCTGGGCCTGTTTTTTGTCAGTGCTTGGGTGGTGTTGGCCGGTGTGCGCGATATCCTTGATAAAACACGCCACAAAGGCTTATTCAAAGGGATGCACTCATTGACCCGCAGTTATTGGGGTATGCAGTTAGGTCACCTGGGTATGGTGGTGTGCGCTGTCGGTGTGGTGTTGTCCAGTCAGTACAGTGATGAACGTGACTTGAAAATGGCCCCAGGCGATGCGCTGGAACTGTCCGGTTACCGCTTTGTGTTTGAGGGTGCTGAGCACCACCAAGGCCCAAACTACACTTCTGATAAGGGGGCTGTGCGTATTTTCGAAAATGGCAAAGAGATTGCTCTTTTACACCCTGAAAAACGTCTGTATACCGTGCAACAGATGCCGATGACCGAAGCGGGTATTAACGCAGGCTTTACCCGTGACTTGTATGTCGCCTTGGGTGAGCCCTTAGAAAATGGTGCGTGGGCAGTGCGTGTACATATTAAACCTTTCGTACGCTGGATCTGGCTGGGCGGCTTAATGACTGCTTTAGGCGGTATCTTGGCAGCTATGGATCGGCGTTACCGCGTTAAAGTGACGAAAAAAGTGAAAGACACCTTGGACGTCGCTGAAAAAGGAAAAACTGTACATGTCTAGAGCACGTTTAATCGGTGTATTCGGCGTTTTGCTGGGTGTCGCGCTATTTGCGGGGATGGCTCTGTTTGGGATTAATAATGATCCAAGTGAGTTGCCATCTGCCTTAATTGGTAAACCTTTCCCTGAGTTTTCCAGCCGTTCGTTGGATGATCCTGAGGTGGTGATTACCCGTGCCGACTTACTTGGTCGACCCGCATTAATTAACGTTTGGGCCACTTGGTGCGTTTCCTGCAAAGTTGAGCATCCAGTACTCAATGATCTAGCACAGCAGGGCGTGGTGATTTATGGCATCAACTACAAAGATAACAATCCTGATGCGCTGCGCTGGTTGAGCGACTTTTTAAACCCTTATCAACTTAATATCAGCGATCCAAAAGGCACCTTAGGTTTTGACCTGGGCGTGTATGGCGCACCCGAAACATTTATGCTTGATAAGCGAGGTGTGATTCGTCATAAATTTGTTGGCGTGATTGATAAGCGCATCTGGCGTGAAAGATTAGCGCCGATGTATCAGGAGTTACTCGACGAATGAAGCGTTTTTTCTATGCCCTAGGTCTGGTTATGGCCTGTCTAAGCACTGCGCAGGCCTCGATTGATACCTATGAGTTCTCAACTCAAGCTGAGCGCGATCGTTACCGTGTTCTCGTAGAGGAGTTGCGTTGCCCTAAGTGTCAAAATCAAAATATTGCTGACTCAGATGCGCCGATTGCTATGGATATGCGTGATGAGATCTTTAATAAACTTGAGCAAGGTGAAAGTAACGAGCAAATCGTTGAGTACCTGGTTGATCGTTATGGTGACTTTGTCCGCTATAAGCCGCCGGTTAACAGTCGTACGCTGATTCTTTGGTATGGCCCTGCTGCGTTCTTAGGCTTTGGCTTTTTGATGGTGGCGATCATTGTAATACGCCGTCGCCGCTCGTTGCGGGCTGCGCAATCTGAGCAGCAGCTGTCGAGTGAAGAAAAGACCCGCTTGTCAGACATTCTTAAGCAATATAAGTAGGATACCCCATCGTTATGACACAGTTTTGGATTTACTCGGCGCTGCTACTGCTGGTCGCTTTGCTGTTATTGCTCTGGCCGATACTCCGCGGTCGTAAAGATCAGGCTGAAGAAGACCGCACTGCACTCAATATTGCCTTGTATGAAGAGCATCTTGCCGAATTAGAAGCGCAACACGCCAGTGGCGCACTGTCCGCAGAACAGTTGGCTGAAGGACGTATTGAAGCCGATCGTGAGTTGCTCGATGACACCGACGTAGGACGGCCTAAGCAAAGCGCTAACCTAGGCAGCGCCTTGCCGCTGATTGCTGCATTACTGGTGCCGGTGGCTGGTTTAGGCTTGTACTTTTATTGGGGAGCGAGCGATAAAGTGGCTCTGACCTTAAGTCTGGCTGAACAGCCCAAGACCGTTGAAGAAATGATTCAGCGTTTGGAAGATACCGTACGCGTACAGCCTGAGTCAGTCGATGCTTGGTACTTCTTAGCACGCACCTATATGGGTGAACAACGCCCCAAAGAAGCGGCACAGGCCTATGCGCGCACCATCGAGTTGGTGGGGCGTCAGCCTGATTTGTTAGGGCAATGGGCGCAGGCTTTGTATTTTGCCAATGACAACCAGTGGAGCGCTGATTTACAAGGTTTAGTGGATGAGGCGCTACGCCAAGATCCAAATGAAGCCACCAGCTTAGGTTTAATCGGTATTGCTGCCTTTGAAGAAGGTCGTTTCCAAGCCGCGATTGATGCGTGGACACAGCTGTTAAAAGGACTGAATCCACAAGACCCTTCTTATCAGGCGATTCAGACCGGCATTGAGCGTGCGCGCAACAGTTTGCCAAAAGACCAGCAGTCGGTGAGCAGCACAGAAGCTACGGTGTCTGCTGTCGAGCCAGCCAATGTTGGCGAGTATCAATTATTGATTGATGTGTCGCTCAGCGAAGAGCTTGCCGCGCAAGTCTCTGCGACCGACACCGTGTTTGTTTTTGCTCGTGCAGAAAGCGGCCCACCGATGCCATTGGCAGCGAAACGTTTCACCGTTGCCGAGCTACCCGCGCGCATTGCTCTGACCGATGCGGATTCACTGCTACCCGACTTAAAGCTGTCCAGTATTGGTCGCTTAAAACTGCAAGCCAGTATCTCCAATACAGGTAATGCTATGCAGGCGCAGTGGAGCAGTCAGCCGATTGCGGTGGATGCCACTGAAGAAGGGGTAGAGCACGCTGTGGTGATTGATAAAAAGAACTAAGCACAGCTCTAATCTGAAACTAAGCCGCTTATCTGCTCATGCAATAAGCGGCTTAGTTTTATGCGTAGGTTACATGCTCGCGGTCGGGCATAGCCGTCTAGCTGTAGGAATCCCTGTCCTTCAGAGGGAGGGAGGATGTCAATCATAGACATAAAGTATTTGAGTGTTGATCATGATTAGAAAACTGTTAACTGCTGAAGGGTACAAAAAAAAAGACGAACTGGAGTATCTGCACCGTAAACTACGGCCTGAAATCACCGAAATCGTCTCTTGGGCGGCCAGTCTCGGAGATCGATCGGAGAACGCAGATTATCAATATAATAAACGCAAGCTACGTGAAATTGATCGCAGAATCAGGCATTTAACTAAGCTATTTGAAGTCGCAGAATGTATTGAGTACAACCCTGCACAAGAAGGTAAAGTCTATTTTGGCGCGTGGTGCGAACTAGAAAATGATGATGGCGAATCAATGCGTTTTCGAATTGTTGGCGATGAAGAAGTGTATGGCCGAAAAGACTATATTTCGCTCAGATCCCCAATGGCCAAAGCTTGCCTAGGTAAGACGCAGGACGAGGATATCTCTGTGCGAACGCCTAGCGGTGATAGGCATTGGTATATTGTGAAGATCGAGTACAACTGCGCAAGTGATCTTGAGGGCAGTGCTGAGTAAGGTTAATTAGCGCGCTATAGTTAAAGCACATTAAAAAGTTAATATATTCGATATTATTTTAAATATGCTGTGTTTGATGTTGATGTTGATGTTGATGTTGATGTTGATGTTGACTTAAAGTTGTATCTAGACTTTGAGATTTTTAATGTTTTGATTTAAATAATACATAAGTGATTATAAAATTGACGCTAAAAACAATATTAAAATATTTTTTAATGCTGAAGAGATGAGTCTCTAGTACTTTGTTGATATTGGATATTATTTGCTGTGCAATGTAAGTGACGCTGATCGCAGCATCACTTTATCTTTACCCTACGATAACAAAATCAATCATTATCACGCTGGGCTCACGCTGCTGGTAAATCACCTTCACACGCTCACCGTAGCGCTGTTGCATCTGATTGATCAAGGGCAAGGGGTCGTGGTCGTTTACGAAACGCATCGCTTCACCGGGGTTCAGAGCATCTAACGCACCAAAAATTGCAGAATGACGAAAGCGGTGCGCAATCACACGCGCATCAAAGGGATAAGCGGTGTAACTGGATTTTGCAGCAGACGTGCTCATGTAAAATCCTCTAGAGGGTAAACCTTTAGGGATAATAAGCCGAATGTCTGCCGTATGCCTTGATTTGTATTAATTACAGGTCATCAGATACGGCTCTTGCGATCGGCTAGATGCGGCAACTCCGTTTGCACACCTTAGCTTGGAGTCGCTTATGGCATGTCAGTCTGCGCTCATATCCTTTATCAAGAAGGCTTCAAATTTCGCCGCAGGTAGCGGGCGGGAGAAGAGGTAGCCTTGACCGTAATCACAACCTAGGTCCAACAATAGACGGCTTTGCTCCTCGGTTTCGACTCCTTCAGCGATGACTTTGAGGCCGAGCTTGTGGGCCATAATGACAATGACTTCACATAACGCCAAATCATTCTGCTCAGTTTCGATATGCCGTATAAAAGACTGATCAATCTTGAGGTAGTCAATCGCGAATTTCCTAAGAGACGACAGGGCTGAGTAGCCTACACCAAAGTCATCAATCGCCACCTGAATCCCGGCATCGCGGAACTGGAGCAGCTTATCCTTCACATCATCGGTCAGATTGAGCAGTAGACCCTCGGTGATTTCGATGCTCAGGTGTTTTGCTTCTAATCCCAGAGTAGTGAGGTAATCCAGCCAGTCAGTAATGCTTAGGGCAAGACTCTGAAACTGCACGGGTGAGATATTAACCGATACCTGTAACTCGCTATGAAACAACTCACACCAGCGTTTGACCTTGGCGGCAGCCTCCCTAAATACCCAGTCGCCGATACCTACGATTAATCCGCTTTCCTCTGCCATGGGAATAAACTCAGCAGGGCTGATCATGCCGTGTTCTGGGTGATTCCAGCGGATCAGTGCCTCGGCTTTGACAATGCGTCCATTGCTTAAATCAATGATGGGCTGAAAATGCAGCTCAAACTCTCGTTTTTCAACCGCTGAGCGCATATCTTTTAACAGTTTTAGGCGATTACGCGCTTCATCATGCAGCGCTTGGGTGAAATAGCTCAGACGGTTGCGGCCTGCTGACTTAGATATATACATGGCCTGGTCGGCGTTGTTGATTAACTGATCAACCTCACAAGCGTCGTCTGGACAGAAAGTAATACCTATACTGGCGCCAATATAGATGGTTTCGCCATTGATGGGATAGGGTTCGGCCAGCGCGCTGATGATTTGCGCAGCCACTTTTTCAGCATCAATAGTGCAGGCCAGTTTGGGCAGCATAACAATAAATTCGTCACCGCCCATGCGTGCCAAACTATCGGTTTCTTGGATACAGCTATTGATGCGCTCGGCGGACTTGACTAGAAGTTGGTCACCTATAGGGTGGCCGTAGGTATCGTTGACCTCTTTAAATTTATCAAGATCAATAAAGAGCAGTGCCAGTAAGGAACCTTCATGTATCGATTTTAGAATTTCCTGGGCTAAGCGGTCCTGAAACATATAACGGTTGGGTAAATCGGTGAGAAAGTCGTAGTTTGTTTGACGCCAAATCAGATCGTCTGAGCGTACTTGGTTGGTGATGTCTGAACCCATGGACACATAGCGCTGGACGTTACCTTGCTCGTCTTGAATGGTATTAATGGTGAGCCATTCTGGGAAGATTTCACCGTCTTTACGACGATTCCAGACCTGGCCCTGCCAAAAACCTCTGTGAGTGATAGATTGCCACATGGCTTGAAAGAAATCGGCGTTGTGCCGGCCTGAGTGGAGCAGAGATGGGTTTTTGCCACGGATATCATCAAGGGTATAGCCGGTTATTTTGCTGAATGCGGGGTTGAGTGCAACGATGCAGTTATTGGCATCTGTGACCAGTACGGCCTCGGCACTGTTGCTGTAGATGGAGGCTGCAAGATGGAGTTCTTCTTCCGCGTGAACTCTTTCGATGGCGATACCAATCAGATTAGCTGCGTTTTCTATTAATTCGAGTTCGTGCTCGTCAGGTAAGCTTGGTGCCCTGCGGTAAATAGCAAAGGTGCCTAATATTCTATTTGATGTGGAGCGGATGGGCTCTGACCAACAGGCGCCAAGACCTGCGGCGGCGATGTCGTGGTACATTATCCAGTCGGGGTGAGAGGCGATATCTTCGGCAATAACTCGCATGCCTGAAAAGGCTGCAGTTCAGCAACAGCCAACCCCTGTGCCAATTTTGATGCCATTGATGGCGTTGTTAAAAGAGTCGGGAAGGCTGGGTGCTGCGCCATTCAGCAGGTGCTCTCCTTTATCGTCCATCAGCAGAATCGAACACATTGCGTCAGGGTGCATTGATTCAATCGATTGGATCACCTGTGCCATAATGTCTTGCAGAGAACCCCCTCGAGCTACTTTTTCTAAGGTGTTGCGGTGCATGTGCTCACGCCGTTCTGCCAGCTTACGCAGTGAAATATCTGCAATCAGTGCTACGGCATAGGCAAGGCTGCCATCGGTGTTTCGAACGGTGCGTACGGCTAAGTGAGCATCAATGATCTCACCGGACTTTTTGATAAAGCGCTTCTCTAGCATAAACTCGTCAATGCTGTCGTCGAGTAATTGCTTAAAGAGGGTATGGTTGGGCTCTATATCATCAGGGTGGGTCAACGCATCCCTGGTTGTGGTTACAAGCTCTTCAGCCGTGTAGCCGAGTATGTCGCACAGCGCCTGATTGACCTCAATCCAACTTTCATCAGGGCGGCTTGCGGCCATGCCAAACATTGAATGTTCGAAATAGGCGCGGAAATGTTGTTCATTGCTCCGCAGAGTCTCTAAGGCGTGATGACGCGCTTGTTCCCAGTCGAAGTTGTTCAGGGCAAAGGTGATGTTGCGGGATATAACCTCGAAAAGCCCGTAGCTTTCACTATCGAAAAAGTTCTCCGTCTCGTGATACACCGATAGTACGGCAAAAGGTTGTCCATTGCGTTGGATAGGGAAGGCGCCACTGCTCGCCCAATTTAAACCGCTGGCCGTTGTATGCTCGGCTTTTGTCAATGGACTGTTTGCCCAATCCGAGGTGAGCACAGGGTGATTGTTACGATATGCCGTCGCCGATGGCCCGCAGCCTGCGGCTGTGTCTTGCCGTGTTGAAATGTGAATATTTTGCAGGAAATCAGTATCGGTGGCAAAACTTTCTACTAGAATAATGCGTTCCGATTGCAGATCGGCAATCCCTATCCAAGCGAAGCTAACACCGCCGAATTCAACCGCCAGCTGACAGAAAAGAGGAAACAATTCGTCCTCGTTACTCATGTGAGTAATAGCCTGATTGATCTCGCTGCGCGCTCGGTATATTTGCGTAAGTCTGTGAATGTGCGGATGGCTTGATGCGCTCGGGGTCAGAGTTGATGTCTGCGGGTGTCTGCTTTTTCGATCGGCTTTGCTATCAGAGGATATCGACAAGGTGTTGCTCGCTGTGGAGAGGTTGATTCATAAGTCAGTGTCGGTTCTTTTCTCGTGAAGATCAAGCCGCTTGCGGGCCGAGCATGCCGCACTCTGGGTGACCCCTGCGGATCAGTACTGCTGCCTTGCATTGAGGTTCTCTGGCCAAATCTATGATCGACTTCACTCAGACAAAGTCATTATCCTCGCTCAATATTCCAGTACAGACTGACTGGATAATTCTTGCTCAAGATAGTCGATCAGCATGCGTACTTTGGGCAATAGGTGCCGATTGTGCGGATAAATCGCCCAAACCCCTTCGTCTGGTGTGCGGTGTTGTTCCAGTAGGGCGACCAGTTGCCCGTTGTGGATATGCGCCAACACATATTCCCCGGGTAGCTGCACAATGCCCAGCCCTTTTAACGCGGCATCCACTAAAGTGCGGCCGCTGTTACAGCGCAGATTGCCACTGATCTGAATATTGCGTGTTTTGCCTTTTTCCTGAAAACGCCAGTGATCCAGTGAGCCTTGTAAGCAATTATGTTGATTGAGGTCGGCTAACTGGCTAGGCTCGCCATGCTCTGCAAGGTAGGCTGGTGTGGCACACAGATAGAGCGTGCGCGAGGCGAGGCGTTTGGCCATCATGCTGGAGTCGTCCAGTTTGCCTTGGCGAATAGCGAGGTCATAGCCCTCCGCAATTAGATCCATTGTCTGGTTACTGAGCAGCATTTGAACATTGAGATCAGGGTAGCGGGTGATAAAGTTGTTAATCAGTGGCGCAATGATTACCTCACCATAGGTGACTGGTGCGGTGATCTTGAGTCTGCCGGTTGGTTTGTTTTGCAGATTGCTTATCGTATGTTCTGCATCATCTAAATCGTCGAGGAGTTGCCGGCAGCGTTGATAATAGATGGTACCGATTTCGGTTACTGAGACTTTACGTGTGGTGCGCTGTAGTAGTTTGGTGGCTAGGCGTGATTCCAGCGCATTGATTTGACGGCTGACATGGGCGGTTGAAACGCCTAGCTTTTTTGCGGCAAGAGTAAAGCTGTGCGTCTCGGCCACGCTCACAAACTCTGCGATACCTTCCCAGTTATACAGCATGCTCACTCCTAGTAAGTCTACTTAATCAATAGGGCCTAGGCCCTATTGGCAGACTCATAATACCGCAGGGTGTGTGCACTGTGTCTTTACTTGTTTTTCTGAGTGCAGTTTACAAGGGGGCTATTGTTGCTTGTCAGTAAAAGTAATTTGCAAAATAAGCTAATTATATTACTACAGCTAACAAGTATAATAACCTCATTGAGGCAAAAGGCATCGCATATCTGTCCGACAGAATGCTTCGCATTGCAGGCGATGCCTCGGTACGACTATCAGTTACTCTGAGGTCGTATGCACCTATCCAAAATTAGAGGAATAAACTGAATGACACAATCCATCAAATCCAAAGCTGCCGTCGCTTGGGGTCCAGGCCAGCCTCTGTCCATCGAAGAAATTGATGTGATGCCACCACAAAAAGGAGAGGTGCGGGTGCGCATCGTGGCCAGCGGCGTCTGCCATACCGATGCGTTTACCCTGTCCGGCGATGACCCCGAAGGTGTTTTTCCTTGCGTGTTAGGTCACGAGGGCGGCGGCATTGTTGAATCCATTGGTGAGGGCGTCACCAGCGTGCAAGTGGGTGATCATGTCATTCCCTTGTACACGCCAGAGTGTGGCGAATGTAAGTTCTGTAAATCAGGCAAGACCAACCTGTGCCAGAAGATTCGTGAAACTCAGGGGCAAGGCTTGATGCCAGATGGCACCACGCGTTTTCATAAAGACGGTCAGCCGATCTATCACTACATGGGCTGCTCTACCTTCTCTGAATATACTGTCTTGCCGGAAATTTCGCTGGCGAAGGTCAATCCCGAAGCGCCGCTGGAAGAAGTGTGCTTGCTCGGTTGTGGCGTGACCACTGGCATGGGCGCCGTGATGAATACGGCCAAAGTGGAAGAAGGCGCGACAGTGGCTATTTTTGGCCTTGGTGGTATTGGTCTGTCAGCAATTATCGGCGCAACAATGGCTAAAGCCAGCCGTATTATTGCCATTGATATCAATGAAAGTAAGTTCGACTTAGCACGCCAGTTGGGGGCGACGGACTGTATTAACCCGCAGAAATTTGATAAGCCGATTCAGGATGTGATCGTTGAATTAACCGATGGCGGTGTTGATTACTCATTTGAGTGTATTGGTAACGTGAATGTGATGCGCTCGGCGTTAGAGTGCTGCCATAAAGGCTGGGGCGAGTCAGTGATTATTGGTGTGGCCGGCGCAGGGCAGGAGATCAGCACGCGCCCATTCCAGCTGGTGACCGGTCGCGTATGGCGTGGCTCGGCGTTTGGTGGTGTTAAAGGCCGCTCTGAGCTGCCAGATTATGTTGAGCGTTATTTGCAAGGTGAGTTTAAGTTGGATCACTTTATTACTCACACCATGGGGCTGGAAAGCATCAATGAAGCCTTTGATTTAATGCATGAGGGTAAGAGTATCCGTACCGTCATCCATTTCGGCGACTAATGTTATTGCTGGCAAGCCCTGCTCTTTCATACGAGCAGAGCAGTGTGTTGTGTTTGGCGATGACAGAATAAGGGGGCGGTTTGTTCGGCCGACATCCTGTGAGCTGTGTCTAATTAATTTGGCAGTTGCTGGAGTGTCTACGCCGCCATCTTGCCCACAGGTTGTAGCTGAGCGTGCCCATGTGACGGAGCCCTGGCACGCTCAGCACGGCGACTGTTTTTTTCAATCCTGCTATGCGCCAATAGGCCAGAGTCGCGTGGAAACCGATCTGCATGGTTTGCCCATCAAAAAAATGAATACGTGTGAGTAAGTCTTCAAGGCTATAACCCTGCGGCGGCTTAAAGTCTTTAGCACTAATATCTATCAGCTTCACTTGAGGTGTTAAGCGAGGACGTAGATGCTCAATTTCTTTTCGGCAGAACCCGCATGAGGCATCGTAATAAAGTTGTGCGTGATAGGTGTGCAAGTCAAGCTCCGAATTGAATTTTTATATATGTATTGTAAAATGTTTGTATATGCCTTGTGTTGGTAAATAAGCTTATCTTGAGTGAAGCCGTGCTTGCCGGAGTATATTGCTCCAGCAAGCACGGTTTTGCTAAGAACGCGAAAAGCCTCGTACTTTTAGTGCGGAGGGTGTCAATCAGGCTGAATCGCATTGGGGGCTTCACCTGTCTGTGGTTCACTGCCGGCACTGCGCACTGCGCACTGGACACGGCTATAGCTCATCAGTCAATTACCGCGCAAAATCTGTAACGGGCTGCTTCGCAGCACTTGGCGGGTGCCGAGCATGCCAACGAGGGTAATCAGTAGCGCGCCAATAATGGGCAATACCACCAGCCAAGGGTGCGCCTGCCAGGCTAAGTTAAAGGCAAAACGATAGAGCATATAGCTACTGATTTCACAGCCGAGCCACGCCAGTAGGCCACTGCAAGCACCGATTAAAGCAAACTCATTACGCTGTGACTGCAGCAGCAGTGTGCGTGAAGCACCCAATGCACGTAGAAGTGCGCCTTGCTGTACACGCTCGGTCAGAGTGCTGTGTAAACCGGCCACCAGTACGGTAATACCGGCGGCGAGGACAAACAGCAGAATCAACTCTATGGCTAAGGTCACTTGCGCCAAAATACCGCGCAGTTGGCGTAGTACTGCATCCACTTGCAAAATACTCACGCTGGGAAACGTCTTGGCTAAATCAATGCGCTGTTGCTGAGCGTTGTCAGGCAGATAAAAACTGGTCATATATGTATGCGCGACCTTGCTCATCTGCTGAGGATTGAAAATCACAAAGAAATTAGGCTGCATGCTGTTCCAGTCGACCGTGCGCAAGCTGCTGATGCGTGCAGGGTAATCGGTGCCACCAATATAAAAGGTCAGTTGATCGCCAACACCCACCCCCAGCTCTTTGGCTAAATCACTTTCTAGCGACACCTGGTAGGGCGTATCCGCCGAGTTAAGCGTTTGCTTGCTCGGCCACCAGTGGCCTTTAATAATCTGGTTATCTTTGGGCAGTTGATCGGTCCACGTTAGATTCAGATCGCGCTGTAAGGTGCGCATGACGCGGGCTTTAGGCTCAATCAGGGTTGTTACAGTGTGTCCATTAATTTGGGTTAAACGTCCTAGGATAACTGGATAGAGCGGTGCTGCATTGCTGCTTATTTGATTCAGCTGGGCGCTAAAGGCAGGCTGTTGATCAGGCAGGATGTTAATCGCAAAGTGATTGGGCGCCTGCTCTGGCAGCTGTGCTTGCCAGTTATCGAGTAATTCACTGCGCAGTAAAACAATCAAGGCCATAGATAATAAAATCAAAGCAAAAGCCATCATCTGCCCGACGCTATTGAGTGGGTAGCGCAGTAAATGGCCGAGGCTTAAACGCCAGGCTAAGCTGCGCTTGGCCAGCCAGAAGCGTAAGCTTTTTAAGCCGAAAAATAATCCAGCACCCAGTACTGCAGCCGCACCCCCGCCGCCAATAAGTAACGCGCTGGTCAGGCGTATATCCACGTTTAATTGCCACATCAAGGCAGCTAGGGCGAATAAAACGCTGCCATACAACAGCCAAGTGGCTGGCGCGACGGGCAGTAGGTCACGACGTAATACGCGCAGTGGCGCAATCTGTCCTAGTGCGATCAGTGGCGGTAAAGCAAAGCCTGCCAGCATCACTGCACTGGTAGCAATTCCGGTGATAAAAGGTTTTAAGCTACCGGCGGGAATAGCTTCCGGCAGTAAGCCGGCAAGCAATTCAAATAGTGCAAACTGGGTCAACCAACCGATCAGAGTACCGATAAGGCTGGCCAGTAGTGCCAGTAGCAGCAGTTGCAGGCAAAACATCCATAGCGTATGTCGACGTGAGAGGCCAAAGCAGCGCAGTAAGGCGGCTTGATCGAAGCGCTGGCGAGCAAAGCGATTGGCAGACAGCGCCACGGCCACTGCGGCCAATAAAATAGCGGCTAAGCTGGCGAGGTTTAAGTAGCTGGCGGCACGCTCAAGGGCGCTACTGACTTGTTGGTTGCCATCGGCCACGCCTTCAACGCGCTGATGGGGTAACACGCTGTCCTCAAGTGCTATGCGCAGTGTTTCTATGGCTGATGCATCGCCGCTCCAGAGCTGGCGATAGCGTACGCGGCTGCCAGGTTGCAGCACGTTTGTGGCGGCAAGGTCGCTGAGGTGAATCATTGCCCGTGGCGTAAAGCTGAGTAAATTACCGGCACGGTCAGGCTCATAGGTTAGAATACGCGCCACCTTAAAGGCGGCTGAACCAATTTCAACGTTATCGCCCAGCGCTAAATCTAAACTGATCAGCAGTTCAGCATCCAGCCAAACCTCGCCAGGTTGCGGGCGTCCACCGCTGAGTTCGGCAGCGAGCGGCTGTTGGCGACTACGCAGCGTGCCGCGCAAAGGGTAATTATCATCGACAGCTTTGACACTGGCCAGCTGTAAACTTGTATCTGTGGCCAGCATACTGGCAAATTGTAGGGTGTGTGCGCTCTGTAATGCAGCTGTATCGACCTTGGCCAATTGATCTGGATGCACCGGCTCGCTGCTGGATAAAACCAAATCAGCAGCAAGAAATTCTCCTGCGCTGAGTTGCATTGCGCCTTGTAAGCGCTCGGCAAAATGACCGATGGTACTGCTGCTGGCTACGGCGATGACTAAAGCAAAAAATAAAATACGCAGCTCTGAGCTACGGCGCTCGCGCAGCAGTTGTTTAGCCGCGAGTTTAAATAAACCGAAGAATGTCAGTTGCATGATTGATCCACCTGACAGCCCGCTTCTAAGCGTAAATGCTGCTGACAGCGTGCAGCGAGCTTTTCATCGTGAGTGACCAAAACCAGTGTGGTGCCGAGCTCTTTATTCATTTCAAACAATAAATCACTGATCTGTTCGCCGGTTTGGCTGTCGAGATTCCCCGTGGGCTCATCGGCAAAGAGCACATCCGGCTCAGTAGCAAAGGCACGGGCTAAAGCCACACGTTGCTGTTCACCGCCAGAGAGCAGATTCACCGGATGCTGTAAGCGCTTTTCTAAACCGACACGGATTAACAGTTCGCGGGCGCGTTGCTGAGGATGGGTATGCCCCGCCAATTCCAAGGGCAACATCACGTTTTCTAAGGTATTTAAGCTGTCCAATAATAAGAACGCTTGGAAGACAAAGCCCACATGCGCGGCCCGTAGCGCTGCGCGTTGATCTTCATTGAGTTGAGTTAACTGATGACCTGCCAGCAACACTTCACCACTGCTGGGTAGGTCAAGGCCGGCTAATAGACCTAAGAGAGTTGATTTACCTGATCCAGAACGCCCTATAATGGCCAGCGAGTCTCCTTGATGAAGCGTAAATGAAACATTATCAAGAATAGTCAGCTGGCCTTCTGCTGAAGGAACCTTTTTGCTAAGGTGCTGGGCGCTAAGAATACTGTTAGTCATGGGGGTTCCAATGCGTCAATGGATAGCAACGATATGCCTGCTGGTGCTGTGCTCTGTAGCCCATGCACAAGCCGCAACTGTCTTGGTGGTGGGAGATAGTATCAGTGCAGCCTATGGACTGGAAACTCAGCGCGGCTGGGTGGCTTTGCTGCAAGAACGTTTACAAGAGCACAATGCAGATTTTAATGTAGTGAATAGCTCAATCAGCGGTGATACTAGTGCTGCTGGTTTGGCGCGTTTTCCCGATTTACTGACGCAACATCAGCCTGATTATGTGGTGATTGAATTGGGCGGAAATGATGGTTTGCGCGGGTTGTCGCTGACTCATCTGGCCATGAATCTGACCACTATGGTACAGCGGGCTAAGCAACACAATGCTGCCGTATTGCTATTGGGTATGCGCTTACCGAGCAATTACGGCGCACGTTATACTGAAGCGTTTTATAATGTGTATCAACAGATTGCTGAGCAAGAAAAGGTAGCGTTGGTTGATTTCTTTTTAGACGGCGTGGGTGCGGTGGACGGCATGATGCAAGCCGATGGCGTGCATCCAACAGAAATGGCGCAGCCGTTGTTGTTAGAAAATGCTTGGCAAGGTTTAGCGCCGGTGCTGGGCTTAAAGAGTCAACTCAAGCAGGCGCGCTAGAACAATTCTTTGCAAGTACTGTTACAAATGCTTATTTTGGGCTAATGTAGCGCCCGATTTCAGGGGCTCGACATGGCACGCTTGGTGTGGTCTTTACATGCTTATCAGATTATTTTGCCGGATGAGCAAATGGATCTGTTCGCCTGTCAAAAAGAACGTGTGCATGCGGTCAGTCGCCAGTTGGAACTCGGCAGTCAGGCTGACCGCACCTTATGTGGCAGTCTGTTACCTGCACAGCCGCACTGGCAGGCGCTGGAGCGACAACAGTTACGTACTGCGCATTTTTGTCCGCAGTGCCGTGATGTTATCCAGGCGCAACGCAAGCAGGCTAAGCTAGGCTGGCAAACAGCATAAAAGTCTGTGTGCATAGGGTATAAAACCCGTACTATGCAGCAGCGTATTTCAACTTTTCCAGTAGGGTCACTTTGATGTTGTTAAACATGCTCAGGCTTAAGTCGTTGCGTTTATGCGGGCTATCAATGCTGTGTGTTGCGCCTTTTGCATCGGCTTTAGAGTTGCCGTTGCCGCCGCCTGGTGAGGATGTCGTTGGCGAGGTTCAGGTGATTCAAGCGCGCTATGAAGATACCTTTGCTGATCTGGGTAAAACCCATGATTTAGGCTATCTGGAAATGGTTGCGGCTAATCCTAGTGTAGATGCGTGGTTACCGGGTGAAGGAACCGAGATTGTTTTGCCAACACGCTATATTTTGCCGCCAGGCCCGCGTGAAGGAGTGGTGATTAACTTGGCTGAATACCGCCTTTATTATTACCCGAAAGATAAGCCGGTGGTCTACACCTATCCGCTAGGTATTGGTCGTGAAGGTTGGGATTCGCCCATCAGTAATACCTCTATTACCGTTAAAACACCCAATCCTGGATGGACGCCACCGCAGTCGATCTTGCGTGAGCATGCTGAAGCAGGCGATCCATTGGCAGCCTATGTGCCGCCAGGGCCAGATAACCCCTTAGGTCCTTACAAACTGACCTTGGGTTTGCCGGGTTACTTGATTCATGGTTCAAATAAAAAGTTCGGTATTGGTATGCGTGTCAGCCATGGTTGCTTTCGTATGCTTAATCATAACGTCTTAGAGTTGGCCAGTTTAGTGCCGGTGGGCGAGAAAGTGCGTATTATCAATGAACCTTATAAGTTCGGTATCGCACAAGGGAAGCTGTATTTAGAAGCGCATACACCACTCAGTGATGACGGAGACGTCTCAGTGGTGGATAAGCATGCCGCAGTGGTTAATGTGTTGCTTAAGCGTGACGATATTCAAGGCACTCATCTATTAGATTGGCAGCGTGTGCGTGATGTCGTTGCTGCAGAGTTGGGCATGCCGGCGGCGATTGCTGAGCAGATTGAGGCCGCTAAAAACGCAGGTCTAGCGACACAGTAAAGTGCCAATTGACGAACAATGGGTTAAAGCGTTTGACAAAACATAATTTGTCCGTAGAATACGCGACCATTGTAGGCACATAGCTCAGTTGGTTAGAGCACCACCTTGACATGGTGGGGGTCGTTGGTTCGAATCCAATTGTGCCTACCAAATAATTCAAAAGGTCGCCTTGTGCGGCCTTTTGTGTTTTTACTGCAGTTGTAATGTATATGACTGCATCTTTTCCAGTGAATCCGATTTGTGTGAGGTGGGTAAAACCTTCTGCCGTAGTAGGGCAGGTGAACCTCGAAACGAATCGCTCTTACTGGCTCATCCCACCCATGTGATCTTTTGTAGGGGTCACCACTAGGCAGAGGAGGCGCCATGCCCGTAATTACTCTCCCCGACGGCAGTCAACGTACATTTGAACAACCTGTTTCTATTCTTGAAGTCGCACAATCGATCGGTGCAGGCTTAGCTAAAGCTACGGTTGCTGGTCGAGTGAATGGCCGTTTAATGGATGCAACAGACTTAATCAGCGATGATGCGACGTTGTCGATCATTACCCCCAAAGACCCCGAAGGCGTTGAGATTATCCGCCACTCGTGTGCGCATTTGGTGGGGCACGCGGTTAAGCAGTTGTTCCCTGAAGCAAAAATGGTCATAGGTCCGGTGATTGATGAAGGCTTTTATTACGATATCGCGATTGCCCGCCCTTTTACCCCGGATGATATGCAGGCGATTGAAAAGCGCATGAATGAGCTGATCAATCAAGATTATGATGTCATTAAAAAGCTGACACCCCGTGCTGAAGTGATCGATATTTTCACTCAGCGTGGTGAGGATTATAAATTACGTCTGATTGAAGATATGCCCGAAGAGACAGAAATGGGCTTATATTTTCACCAAGAATATGTGGATATGTGCCGTGGGCCGCACGTGCCTAATACGCGTTTCTTAAAATCATTTAAATTGACCCGTTTCTCGGGTGCATACTGGCGTGGCGACTCTAAAAATGAGCAGTTACAGCGTATTTATGGCACTGCATGGGCCGATAAAAAGCAACTGAGTGCCTATGTTAAGCGTATTGAAGAAGCAGAAAAGCGTGATCACCGTAAACTCGGTAAGCGTTTAGACTTATTCCATATGCAAGAAGAAGCGCCAGGTATGGTGTTTTGGCATCCTCAGGGTTGGACGCTGTATCAAGTGCTTGAGCAATATATGCGTAAAGTACAGCGTGAAAACGGTTATTTAGAGATTAAAACGCCGCAAGTGGTTGACCGTGTGCTTTGGGAGAAATCCGGACATTGGGCCAACTACGCCGACAATATGTTTGTCACTGAGTCTGAGTCGCGTGATTATGCGATTAAGCCGATGAACTGCCCTTGTCACGTGCAAGTGTATAATCAAGGCTTAAAAAGCTACCGTGAACTGCCTTTGCGTCTGGCAGAATTTGGTGCCTGTCATCGTAATGAACCATCGGGTGCATTGCATGGTATAATGCGTGTGCGCGGTTTCACTCAAGATGATGCGCATATTTTTTGTACTGAAGATCAGATGCAAGCAGAATCGGCCGACTTTATTCGCTTAACACAAAAAGTGTATGCAGATTTTGGTTTTGATGAGATTGAGTTAAAGTTGTCGACTCGTCCTGAACAGCGTGTAGGTTCAGATGATCAGTGGGATCGTGCAGAAAAAGCCTTGGCTGATGCGCTTGATTCTGCGGGTTTAAAATATGAGTTGCAGCCTGGCGAAGGTGCTTTTTATGGCCCGAAAATTGAATTTTCTTTACGCGATTGTTTAGGGCGAGTGTGGCAGTGTGGTACTTTGCAACTCGATTTTAACTTGCCGGTTCGTCTGGACGCTGAATACGTAACTGAAGATAACGGTCGTAAACATCCAGTGATGTTACACCGCGCTATTTTGGGATCATTTGAGCGTTTTATTGGTATTTTGATTGAGCATTACGAAGGTGCATTTCCAGCATGGTTAGCACCAACGCAAGCGACAGTAATGAATATCAGTGAGAAACAAGGTGATTTTGCCAAGAAAGTTGAAAAAAACTTGTTAGAAAGTGGATTTAGAGTCACCAGTGACTTGAGAAATGAGAAGATCGGCTTTAAAATCCGTGAGCATACTTTGCTCAAGGTTCCTTATTTGCTAGTCATTGGTGATAGGGAAGTTGAGACGCAAACCATTGCAGTGCGAACTCGTGGCGGTGGTCGACCAGTTCAGTGAGTTATTAAATACTGCGATTTCCCGGCGTGGTCGCCAAGATTTGGAGTGATAATTATCAAGCGAGATATGAGACAAGACAGACGAGCTGCCCCTAAGGCACCCATTAATGAGAATATCACAGCCCGCGAAGTGCGCCTGATTGGTGCAGAAGGTGAGCAGGTCGGGATCGTCTCGATTGATGAAGCACTGGCCGCCGCTGATGAAGCGAAGCTGGATCTGGTTGAAATTTCTGCGGATGCATTGCCGCCTGTATGTCGCATTATGGACTACGGCAAGCACGTGTTTGAGAAAAAGAAACAAGTTGCTGCTGCACGCAAAAACCAGAAACAAGTGCAAATTAAAGAAATCAAGTTTCGACCAGGGACGGAAGACGGGGATTATCAGGTAAAACTACGCAACCTGATACGTTTCCTAGAAGATGGGGATAAAGCCAGCCCACCAGGAGTTGGGAATGGAGTTGTTGAAGCGGGTTGAAGGTGACCTTGCTGAATACGGCACCGTTGAACAGCATCCTAAGATGGAAGGACGCCAGTTAATAATGGTCCTCGCCCCCAAAAAGAAAAAATAACCCCCTAGGGCAGCGGCAGGCCTTAAGGTTATGCGTATCAATCTGAATGCGGAGTATTCAACATGCCAAAGATGAAAACGAAAAGTGGCGCTAAAAAGCGCTTTAAAGCGACAGCGAACGGTTTTAAACAT